>OOAC01000335.1_pt1 | contig 45245 bp, 48 predicted proteins | sample 1671041 | NCBI WGS metagenome assembly OOAC01 (sample SAMN06348116, study PRJEB24527) | human gut metagenome | biome: human gut; feature: ankylosing spondylitis patient; material: feces | host: Homo sapiens | place: China | collected 2015-10 | reverse complement strand
GCCATGTACACCGCACCCACACTGCGCAGCGCGTGCAGTTATTCAAGCTGCAAACCCGCAATGTCGGGGGTCGAGGGGGACTCCCCTCGCATTTCTCTTGGGGTTCCAAAGGGGGGATTCTCTTTGGAAAGAGAATCCCCCCTTTGACTGCGCACTCCCATGCCAATGGGAGACCACCCCGCGCCCTTTGGGCGCGATATCTGAGGAGGTACCATGTACCTGCACATCGGCAACAATGTCATGTTACCCGAAAAGCACATCATCGGCGTCTTTGATCTCGAGATCACGTCGCAATCGAAGAGAACATCAGAATTTCTCCGCCGGGCGGAGGATGAGAGCTTAGTCATCGACGCCTGCGAGGACATTCCCAAGTCGTTTTTAGTGTGCGACCACCCGTATCACCCGCAGCTGGTTTATCTATCCGAGCTTTCGAGCCAAACACTGCAAAAGAGAATGGAGGAGCAGACATGAAGATCCCCGTTGCTTTGACAATGCTGGCAAGTCCCTTTTCCCTTCCACACGATGAGCGCTGGATACTGCCCATCGCGCTTGGCTTTTTCGCGCTGCTGACGGTGTATTTCACGTGGCGGCTCAAAACGGACGAGGGCGACAAGTGGCTCTTTCGGAAGAAAATGAAGGTGTCGGCGCTCTTCTGGCTTGCATGCGAAGTGCTCTGGCAGTTCCACGGTGCGGATTCGACGTTTCCCGTCGGGCCGATCACGGGCATTTTGTTTCTGTACCTAATGAGTCAGGCGCTGGTGTACGGTATTTACTGCGTGATTCAAAAGAAGAAAACAACAGCCGCGATGTAAGCGGCTTTCCCATCAAAATAGTGCTCGAGGCAGGGAGAAACGGGCCGGAAAGGGCTCCGACCCGGTTCTTCCTGCCTGATGACGAAAGGAGAACCCAAATGGCAGAAAATGAGATCCTGCAATCCACGGCGGTGGATGAAAACAATGATTATAACGCCTCGGAAATTCAAGTTCTCGAGGGGCTTGAGGCGGTGCGCAAGCGCCCGGGCATGTACATCGGCTCGACGTCGGTGAGCGGCCTGCACCACCTTGTCTATGAAATTGTGGATAACTCCATCGACGAAGCGCTTGCGGGCTACTGCACGGAAATTCAAGTGACGATCAACGAGGGCAACACCATCACCGTTGTGGATAATGGCCGCGGCATTCCGGTCGATATTCAGGCGCAGACGGGCCGCCCCGCGCTTGAGGTCGTCTACACCGTGCTGCACGCGGGCGGCAAGTTCGGCGGCGGAGGCTACAAGGTCTCCGGCGGTCTGCACGGCGTCGGCGCGAGCGTTGTCAACGCGCTGTCTGAATGGCTGACGGTGCAGGTCCACAAAAACGGCAACATCTACGAGATGAAATTCTCCCGCGGCAAGATCACGCAGGAGATGACCATCATCGGCTCGACCGACCACACGGGCACGACCGTGACCTTCAAGCCCGATCCCGAGATGTTCGAAGAGCTCGAATACTCCTACGAAACGCTGCACACCCGCATGCGCGAAGAGGCATTTTTGAACGCGGGCCTTCGCATCACCATCGAGGATAAGCGCCTTGAGAGTGAAGAAAAGCCCGAGAGCGAGCGCCGTGACTCGATGTGCTACGAGGGCGGTATCCGCGAATTCGTCACGTGGCTCAACAAGAAGAAAGAGCCGCTGCACAATAACGTCATCTACATGAGCGGCATGAAGGGCGATTCGTTCGCAGAATTGGCGCTCCAGTATGACGACGGCTATCAGGAAAATATCCTGTCGTTCGCCAACAACGTCCACACACCCGAAGGCGGCATGCACGAGACCGGCTTCAAGGCCGCGCTCACGCGCGTTTTGAATGCCTACGGCATCAAAAACGGCATCATCAAAGAGGGCGACAAAGTAAGCGGCGAAGACTGCCGCGAGGGCCTGACCTGCGTCATCTCCGTCAAGCTCACGAACGCGCAGTTCGAGGGCCAGACAAAGGCAAAGCTCGGCAACAGCGAGATCCGCACACTGGTCGACGGCATCGTCTCCGACCGGCTGATGCAGTTCCTTGAGGAGAACCCCGTCGTGGCGCGCACGATCTTAGATAAGGCCATGACCGCCAACCGCGCGCGAGAGGCCGCGCGCAAGGCGCGCGAATCCATCCGCCGTAAGAGCGCCCTCGGCGGCGCGGCGATGCCCGACAAGCTGCGCGACTGCAACGAAAATAACCCCGAGCTCACCGAGCTCTACATCGTAGAGGGCGACTCGGCAGGCGGCTCTGCCACCCAGGGACGCGACTCGCGCTTTCAAGCGATCCTGCCGCTCTGGGGCAAGATGCTCAACGTCGAAAAGGTGCGCGCCGACAAAATTTACGGCAACGACAAGCTCCAGCCCGTCATCATCGCGCTCGGCGCCGGCCTTGGCGAGGATTTCGATATCAATAAGCTCCGCTATCACAAGGTCATCATCATGGCGGATGCCGATGTCGATGGCTCGCACATCCGGACGCTGCTTTTGACGTTCTTCTTCCGCTATATGCGCCCGCTCATTGAAAACGGCTATGTCTATGCCGCGGTGCCGCCGCTTTTCAAGCTGACGCGCGGCAAGACGACGCGCCTTGCCTTCACGCCGGAGGAGCGCGATCAATACTCCGCCGAGCTGCGCGGCGACAATCCGAACGCAAAGGTCGATATTTCGCGCTTCAAAGGTCTTGGTGAAATGAACCCGCATGAGCTGTGGGAGACGACCATGGACCCCGAAAAGCGCACGCTCAAGCGCATCACGCTCGAGGACGCGGTGCTCGCCGACGAGACGTTCACGGTGCTGATGGGCGAGAAGGTCGAGCCGCGCAAGGAATTCATCGAACAGAACGCGAAATACGCGGTCAATCTGGACTTTTAAGAGAGGAGGACGAAGAAAATGGCACACAAAAACGTGGATTACAAACCCGAAGACATTCAATTCCCCAACCAAAAGATCGTGCAGAGCGAGCTCGTGCACGAGATGCAGTCCTCCTACATCGAATACGCGATGTCGGTCATCGTCGGGCGCGCGCTGCCTGATGTGCGCGACGGCTTGAAGCCTGTCCACCGCCGCATCCTGTACGCCATGTACGAAGACGGCCTGACGAGCGACAAGGCGTTCAAAAAGTCGGCGACCTGCGTCGGCGACGTGCTGGGCCGCTATCATCCGCACGGCGACGCGTCGGTGTACGACGCGCTCGTGCGTCTCGCGCAGGACTTCTCCATGCGCTATATGCTCGTCGATGGCCACGGCAACTTCGGTTCCATTGATGGCGACCCTCCGGCCGCCTACCGATACACCGAGGCCAGAATGTCGAAGATCGCGAACGAAATGCTGCGCGACATCGACAAGGAGACCGTCGACTGGGATCCGAACTTCGACGAGAGCCGCAAGGAGCCCCGCGTGCTGCCCGCGCGCTTCCCGAACCTGCTGGTCAACGGTTCTTCCGGTATCGCCGTCGGTATGGCGACGAACATCCCGCCGCACAACCTGACCGAGGTCATCAACGCCTGCGTCTGCGTGCTCGACAATCCCGAGGCGACGCTTTATGACCTGATGCAGCACGTCACGGGCCCCGACTTCCCGACCAAGGGCATCATTATGGGCCGCAGCGGCATTCGCGCGGCTTACGCCACGGGCCGCGGCAAGATCATCCTGCGCGCCCGCACGGAATTTGAAGAATTCGGCCGCGACCGCACGCGCATCATCGTCACCGAGCTTCCGTATCAAGTGAACAAGCGCATGCTCATCAAGAACATGGCCGACCAGGTGAACGACAAGCGTTTGGAGGGCATTTCCGACATCCGCGACGAGACCGACCGCACGGGCATGCGCATCGTCATCGAAGTCAGGCATGACGCGAACCCGCAGGTGGTCTTGAACCGCCTGTTCGCCCAGACGCAGCTTCAGACGAGCTTCGCCATCAACATGCTGGCGCTCGTCGACAACCAGAAGCAGCCGAAAATCCTGTCCCTGCGCCATATCATCGACGAGTATCTTACCTTCCAGGAAGAGCTTATCACGCGCAGAACGCAGTATGACCTCAAAAAGGCGCGCGAGCGCGAGCACCTGCTGCAAGGTCTTCTCATTGCGCAGGACAACATCGACGAGGTCATCCACATCATCCGCACGAGCTACGACGACGCGAAGGAAAAGCTGATGGAACGCTTCTCGCTCTCCGACGTGCAGGCGCAGGCCATTCTCGATATGCGCCTGAAGGCTTTGCAGGGCCTCGACCGCGAAAAGCTCCAGAACGAGTTTGACGAGCTGGAAAAGAAGATCGCCTACTTTGTCGAGCTTCTCTCCAACGAGACGATGCTCAAGGGCGTTTTGAAGGACGAGCTTCTTGAGATCCGCGACAAGTACGGCGATGAGCGCAAGACCGAAATTCAGGAGGTCGAGGACGAGATCGACATTGAAGACCTCATCGAGGAGGAGCAGTGTGTCTTCACCCTGACCCGCAACGGCTACATCAAGCGCACGAGCGCGAGCGAGTACACCGCGCAGAGTAAGGGCGGCATGGGCAAGAAGGGCATCACCACCCGCGACGAGGACACGGTGGTCGACGTGTTCACCGCCTCGACCCACGACTATATCCTCTTCTTTACGGACACCGGCAAGGTGTACCGCAAGAAGGGCTATCAGATCCCCGAGAGCGGCAAGGCTGCCAAGGGCACAAACATCGTCAACATCATCCAGGTGGAGACGGGCGAGCGCGTGCAGGCGATGATCCACTTCCGCGACTTGAACGCCGAAAATCTGTTCCTCACCATGGTCACGCGCAACGGCACGGTGAAGCGATTGCCGGTCGAGACGCTCAAGAATCTGCGCAACAACGGCATCCGCGCGCTGAACCTCGACGAGGGCGACGAGCTGGTGTCCGTGCGCGAGACGGACGGCGAGCAGAAGATTCTGATCGCCACGCACGACGGTATGGCGGTCGTCTTTGACGAAAACGACGTCCGTGCGATGGGCCGCACGGCGGTCGGCGTGCGCGGCATCAAGCTGCGCGAGGGCGACTATGTCGTTGGCGCCGCCCGCGCCCAGGAGGGCAAGGAAGTCCTGACCATCACCGAAAAGGGCTACGGCAAGAAGACACCGGTCGAGGAATACCGCATCACGAACCGCGGCGGCCTCGGCATCAAGAACTATATGGTGACCGAAAAGACCGGCGGCATCGTCGGCGTCAAGGTCGTGGACGGCAGCGAGGATCTGCTGCTCGTCACGCGCGCGGGTATCCTCATCCGCACGCCGGTGGAGGCCATCCGCACGACGGGCAGAGCCACGCAGGGCGTGATCGTCATGCGCTTCAAGGAAGAGGGAGATAGCGTCATTTCCATGGCGCTCACAGAGCATGAGGAGAGCGAGGAGTAAACTCCTCGAACCTCTTGTCCCACTGCGTGGGACGAAACCACACCCCCCATTTTCTTTCCCGAGAAAAAAAACGGGCGGTGTGACCGTCCAAAAGAAAGGCGTTTCCCATTGCAAGCGAGCAGCTCGAAGAGCTGCAATGCTTGCCGATTGCACTGCCCATAGCGCGGCGTTGCCGCGTTTGGAGTTGCTATACGATTTGCCGCTGCTTCTATCATCCGCTGCCGCTCTGCTCATCTTGTAGAAGTGCGCAGTAATTCCCGTCTATCGGGGCACTCCACAATGCGGCGAGCGCAGCAATGCCGCTATTTCGTACGCAGTCTGCCGCCGAGAAAACGTCACTCGCGCCTCACGATAGTAAGGCGCGGTTGCTGTTAGGTCGCGACTCGCAGGGATTCATGGCGAAGCCATGTACACCGCACCCACACTGCGCAGCGCGTGCAGTCATTCAAGAATAAGACCCGCAATGTCGGGGGTCGAGGGGTCCCCCCTCGTCCTTCTCTGGGGGGATACAAAGGGGGTATTCTCTTCGAGAAGAGAATACCCCCTTTGACAGCGCACTCCCATGCCAATGGGAGCCCCCCTTCAGCGCTTTTGCGCTGAAAAAACACGATGTAACATCAAAGTTGCATGCAAATGCAACCCATGTAAACCCCAGCTTGCTGGAAAGACAAAACTCTCTTCGGTAGAATAGAGCCAAAAGGAGGAGGGCATGGCAATGGCAAATATTTTGCAGTCGCTGGGCGACGCAATAGAGCGCCAGCAGCAGCGCAAACACGAGAACAATATGGAGGTGCTGCGCGCCATCAATACCCGGCCGGGGATGGTCGTGCTGGGGACGCTCCTGCTGGCCGCAGCGCTGGCGTTGATCTGGCCGCAGATCGCGCCGGAGGCTGACAATACAAACAGCATTGTGATCGATATGAGCGACTTTGACTTCGGCGATGAAGAGATGAACCGCGCCGTTCAGGAAATGCTGGAAAACGATCAAAAGCAGGAGGAACAGAGCGGACGCACCGGTGCAATCTTTTTTGGACTCAGCGCGGCGGTCTGCTATGTCCGAGCGGCGCTGCCGTGGAAAAAGAGAAAAGCGGCGGAAACAATTTCTGAGGATTTCGCGTCTAAAGAGGCAGAAGAGATCCCTGTTTCGCCAAAGCCTGTGGAAAACGCCGCGCCGCAGAGTGCGGAGACCGACAGCAGGGAGGACCGACTTGAAAATCTCAAGCGGCTCTACGAGGCGGGCATTCTGAGCAGGGAAGAGTACGACGAACGCAGAAAGAAGCTGTGAGGAGGTCACCATGAGAAGAAACATTCACTATAAGCCCAGCAAAAGCGCGAGCATTCTGTCGGGCGTCATCGCGTGCGCGATGGGCGTGTTCGGCCTGTTTACCATTCCGAGCATCGGCGCGATGATCGGCTTCAAGGCCATCTGGTGCCTGATGGCCTTCGGCATGGGCATCTACAATTTCCTGCTCGCGGCGGGCGTTGTGAAGTACAACGGCGGCTATGAGATCACCGACGAGACGGACGACGGTGCAAAGGAAAGAAAATCCGATGCGGAGGTGCGGCTCGAGGAGTTGCAGACCCTTTACGACCGCCGCCTCATTACGGAAGAGGAGTATCAGGAAAAGCGCAGGGACATTCTGGACCGGCTGTAAGAGAAAGGAGCGCGGACAATGGGAGAAGTTTTGATCCTTATTATCATCGCACTTGTCTGGTGGTTTAAGGCGGCTGTCGCCAACGAGGACAAAAAGGTCAATGATCGGGAAACGGGCAGCATTTCGGCATCGCCCGACGAGCTCATCAAAAAGGCAAAGCGCACAGCCGAGGATCTTGATGCGCTGCGCGGGCAGACGGAAAAAAAGCGCCCGAGCCCGACAGAGATCAAGGCGCTCCACAAGCAGCACCGCGCCGACGAGTGGGAGAGAAACGAGCAGCGCCACGCCGATGAGCGCGCACACAGCGAAAAGCGCTGGGAGATCGCGCGCAGGAAGCAGGCCGACAGCGGCGAGGTGCATTCTGTCCACATGGACAGCTGCGAGGACCGGCTTGAGAGTTTGAAGGTCTTATATGACGCGGGCATTCTGGACCGCGAGGAATACGCCCAGCGCGTCGCGCGCGTCAAGCGTCAGCACGCGCAGAGCGGCAGTTATTGAGCAAAAAAGGAAGCGAACACACAATGTATGACGAACTGACACAGGTCGACATTGACAAGATGAAGGCAGAGCTGGAGCACCGCCGTTTGGAGCTTCGCCCCAAGCTCATCGAAGATGTGCAGACAGCGCGCGCGTTCGGCGATTTGAGCGAAAACTACGAGTACAAGGTCGCCAAGCAGGAGAAAAACCGCAACGAGAGCCGCATCCGTTACTTGGAGCGCATGATCGCGACGGCGAAGGTCATCGAAGTGAACGAAAAAGAGGGCACCGTCGGCCTTTTTGACCACGTGGCGCTCTATAACGAAAAACTGGAGAAAGAGCAGAACATCCAGCTCGTGACCACCCTGCGGCAGAACGCGCTCAAGGGCCTCATCAGCAAGGAATCGCCCGTCGGCAAGGCCATCCTGGGGAAAAAGGTCGGTGACCGCGTCGAGATCGTCGTCTCGCCGGAAATGAAGTACACGGTCGAAATTCGTTCGATCACGCCGGGCGAGGACGATGCATCGCTCGAGATCAGCTCTTATTGAGGAAACGCATGAAACAGGTCATTATCTATACCGACGGCGCGTGCTCGGGCAACCCCGGCCCCGGCGGCTGGGGCGCGGTGCTCAAATACGGCGCGCACGAGCGCGAGCTCTCCGGCGGCGAGGCGAGCACGACGAACAACCGCATGGAGCTCACCGCCGTCATCGAGGCGCTGCGGCTCTTAAAAGAGCCGTGCGTCGTGGAACTCTATTCCGACTCGCGCTACGTCATCGACGCGCTGGAAAAGCGCTGGGTCTACGGCTGGAAGCAGCGCGGCTGGGTCAAAAGCGACAAAAAGCCCGCGCTGAACGTCGATTTGTGGGAGCAGCTCTTGTCCCTCATCGCCCGGCACGAAATGCACTACCACTGGGTCAAAGGCCACGCGGAGAATGAGTACAACAACCGCTGCGATGAGATGGCGGTGGCAGAGTGGAAAGCGGTGAAGCGCTGTCAGTGACAGATGAAGCGAACCGCTTTCGAGGAAGCGGCACGATTGGCGCGCCCGAACGGGCGCGGGAATCGTAATGCCGCGACGGTGAATCAGTTTAAGTGAGGGATAGCGTGGCCTTTCGCCGGAAGTACGGCGGCGCGAGCGGCGAATTCACTTCGCCGCCGTAAGGGAGGCAAAAAAACAGAACTCCCGCGCGGACTGCCGCGTGAAAAACGGTGAAGCGAACCGCTTTCGAGAATCCGGCACGCACGCGGAGCTGATGGCGCAGAACGGAAAATATCGGGAAATGTTTTTAAAGCAGGCCGAAGGGTACTTGAAAGCTTAGCGGAAGTGTGGTACAACAAAAGCAAATTTTTCTCAGCAGGGAGGGGAGCCTTCCCGCTTTGCTGAAGTAATATGAAGGAGCAAAAGACTATGGCAGAATTCAACGCAAAGCAGCAGCTTCCGGGACTTCTCGACTGGATGCGCGCGCAGATGAAGGCCTGCGGAGGCAAGACCGCCGTCATCGGCATTTCGGGCGGCAAGGACAGCTCCGTCACGGCGGCGCTGAGCGTGGCGGCCTACGGTCGCGAGAATGTCGTCGGCGTGCTGATGCCCGACGGCGTGCAGCCGGACATCGACTATTCCAACGGCCTTGTCGACGTGCTGAACATCCGCCACTACACGTTCAATATTCACGGCGGCACGAGCGGCATTCTCGACGAGATGGCGCGCGTGGGCATCGACGCGAGCCGCCAGACGAAGGTGAACCTGCCGTCCCGCATCCGCATGGCGACGCTGTACGCCATCGCGCAGAGCGAGGAGGGCGGCATCGTCATCAACACCTCGAACCTCTCCGAGGACTGGGTCGGCTACTGCACGATCTACGGCGACAGCGCGGGCGCGTTCTCGCCGCTCGGCATGTACACGACCGAGGAGGTCATCGCGCTGGGCGCGGAGCTGGGTCTGCCCGAGCGCTTCCTCATCAAGCCGCCGTCCGACGGCCTGACCGGCAAGACGGACGAGGACAACCTCGGCTTTACCTACCACGCGGTGAACGAGTACATCCGCAAGGGCGAGGTCGACCCCGCCATCAAGGAGCAGATCGACCGCAAGCACAAGGTGTCGAGATTCAAGTTCCAGACGCTTCCGGTGTATCAGAACGGGCTGCCGATCGTCCTGCCGGAGGAGACGGATTATTATAATCCTAACAAAAAGTAAGCAGCGCGCAGCGCTGCACGAGCCAAAGGGGCCATTCTCTCACGTGAGAGAATGGCCCCTTTGAAACCCCAAGAGAACGCGAGGGGTCTTGCCCCTCGACCCCGCTACATTGCGAGATTGAGGCTCGAAGAGCTGCGCGGCCTGCGGGATCGGGTGCGGTGTACGTGGCTTTGCCACGAGTCTCTGCGAGTCGTTAGCGGTATCAACCGCGCCTTACTATCGTGAGGCGCGTGTGACGGAAGAAGGGCGGCAGACTGCCTGCGGGGGCGGCATTGCTGCGCTCGCCGCGCTCAGGGCTGCTTCTTTTTTAGTCCTTCGCTGGGTCGGTACTGTTGATGGGTTCGTCGGGAATGATATCTTGCGCGATGATTTGCTCTTCTGCGTCCAGCAGGGCTTTTTTCAGGACTTCGCGGGCAAGGATGCCTTTGCCCGCGTCGTAGAGATCAATGGCCTCGCTCATGCTGCGCACCATGCCGTGGTAAAGGGTTCGATAAGTTCTCATTTTATTTCCTCCTTTTGTGCGTCATTGTTGCGTCACTTTTTCTTTTTAGTATAATTTGACGCTAAAATTTTGTCAATACTTCGTCACGGAGGTTGGCAAATGGATTCAAAAAGTCGTTACACCCTGCGCACCGATCCGGTGCTGCTGGAAAAGCTCGGATATATCGCTGAATACGAGGGACGCACCAAAAACCGTGAACTGGAGCAGATGATCAAGCGCCGCATCGCAGCTTTCGAGCAGGAGCACGGTGAGATTCCCATAGAAGAAAACGACCGCTGACGCGGTCGTTTTTTTGCCCCCGTCCCGCGGCGAGCGCAGCAATGCCGCCCCGCACAATGTCTGCCGCTGAGCCATCGTCACTCGCGCCTCACGGTAGTAAGGCGCGGTTGCGAGTGGTGACGAAACGTAGGGACCCGTGGCGAAGCCACGTACACCGCACCCGATTCCGCAGGCCGCGTAGCTCTTCAAGCCTAAAACTGCCAATGCAGCGGGGTCGAGGGGGAAGGCCCCTCGTCCTTTCTCTCGGGGGTTCAAGGGGGATACTCTCTTTCTCGAAAGAGAGTATCCCCCTTCTCCGTGCAGCGCCACTGGCGCTGCTTTCCCGGTTCCGCGCATCGCGCGGATCAGCCAGTGCCCCTTTGGGCACAAAAAAAGAGCCATCCGAAAGGATGGCTCTCATTTTCGCTCGATTAGCCAACGCTGTTGAGCTTCAGGGTCAGCGCGCTCTTCTTGTGCGCGGCGTTATTCTTGTGCAGAATACCCTTAGCAGCAGCCTTATCGACAGACTTCACTGCGACCTTGTAAGCGCTCTCGGCCTCGGTGCGATTGCCTTCAGCGGCAGCCGCCTCGAACTTCTTGAGTGCGGTCTTCAGTGCGGACTTGTCGGCCTTGTTGCGCTCATTACGCACACCAGACACCTGAACGCGCTTCTTGGCAGACTTAATATTCGGCAAACCAAACACCTCCTCCGGTTGGAATTCGCGCCGGCGGACAAAAAATCCACCGTGCAGAATGGTATTTTAGCAAAGAATGCAAGAAATTGCAAGCATTTTTTCGAAATTTTCTGATTTTTTTGTATGACACAAAACTTTGTGGATAAAATAGGGAAGGAAAACAAGATTTAGTAAAAGGAGAGAGGCAGAATGCTCCAATACCGCACCGATCTTGCCATGGAGGCGCACGAGCTGCTCTGCGCGAGAAGCCGCGCGCAGACGCTCTCCGGCGTGGACAGCCGGACGGTTTTTCGCCGCGGGTGCAGCGTGACGAGCGTGCGCATCGACACCGAGGGCGCGGCGCGCCAGCTTGGCAAGCCCCGCGGGCGGTATGTGACGCTCGACCTCTCGCCGCTGCAAAAAAACGCGGACGATGTGCTCGAGCGTGCGTCGCGCGCCGTGGGGGCGGAACTCAGGGCGCTGCTCGGCGAGAATGTGAAAAGCGTGCTCGTCGCGGGACTCGGCAACGCGAGCATGACGCCGGACGCCATCGGGCCGAGGAGTGCGGAGCACGTGCTCGTGACGCGCCACCTGCGGCAAAACGGCGCGTTTTCCGCATTTTGCTCTGTCAGCGTGCTGACACCGGGGGTTTTGGGCCGGACGGGCATTGAGGCGATGGAGACGCTGCGCGGCACGGTGCGCGCGGTGCAGCCCGACGCGGTCATCGCGATCGACGCGCTCGCGTCCCGCTCGCTCATGCGGCTCTGCTCCACGGTGCAGCTCTCTGACACGGGCATCGTCCCAGGCAGCGGCGTGGGCAATCACAGGTGTCCCCTCAGCCGCGACACGCTCGGCGTGCCGGTCTACGCCATCGGCGTTCCCACGGTCGTCGACGCGGCGACGCTGACGCTCGACGTGCTCGAAGAGGCCGGAAAGTCGGACGTCGATCCCGCCGCCCTGCGCGGCCACGAGACCGTTATGGTCACGACGCGCGACATCGACGCGCAGATCCGCGAGCTTTCCCGCGTCATCGGCTACGGCATCGACCTTGCGCTCCAGCCGCTCGATTTTTCCGAGCTCTGCGCGCTCATGGGCTGAAGATGTGCAAAATTTCCGGTGGTATTCATAATTTGTTTACAACCGATTCAAACTTTAGCCAAGATTGACTGGTATCTTAATACTTGCAAAGGGGAACTCCCCCCGATGTGATTTTCTCCCTCCTAAAAATACACACACAACACAGCAAGAAGCCCTCGCCTCTCCCGGCGGGGGCTTTTTGTTTCCTTTTTTCTCTTTTTCGCACAAGTGCAAAGGAAGCTGCGGCACTGGTGCCGCGGGGAGAGCAGCGCTTGGCGCTGCACGGATAAAGGGGGATACTCTCTTTCTCGAAAGAGAGTATCCCCCTTACTGCGCACCCTGCGGCACGCAGGGAACAAAGTGCAGAGCACCGCGCTGCCAAAAATCCCGCCTTTCAGCAAAGAAAGAAGAACGCCTCTTCCGAGGCGTTCTTCTTATTTTTGCGAAAGTAAAATTTACAGATACTTCTGCATGCCGTCGGTGGCGAGGGCGGGGTCGCCGGAGACGGAGATGGTGAACTTGACGCCGGTGGCGTTGCTGAAGCGCTCGAGCTCATTCAGGAAATCGTCGGCCGCCTGGTTGCACTCGCCGCCGGTGATCTTGAACAGGTTGTCGATGAAGATGTGGGAAATATCATAATTGCCCGCGTACAGGCCGAACAGGAAGCCGCGCAGGGCCTCGTAGTTGGACAGGTCGTACTCGTAGGCAGAGATCAGACGAACGTGATAGTGCAGGTCAAAGGTCATGGTAGACTTTGCTTCGACGCAGACGACGCTGCCGTTATCCTCCTGCGCAGTGGTATTGATCATTTCGATCAGCTTCTTGGTCTTACCGGTGCCCTTTTCACCCATGATGAGTCTGACCATAGAAATCACTCCTTTCAATAGATCCCCGCCTCTTTTGCGGGGGATGGTCTTTCTGATGGCATCAGCATAGCATAAATGAAACAAATTTGCAATGCTGAATGGAAAGTTTCAGGTTTATTCAAAAAATTCAGCGCAGGCGCTTACGCAGCTCCTCGCCCATTTCCTCGTATCCGGGCTTGCCGAGCAGCGCGAACATGTTCTTTTTATAGGCCTCCACGCCCGGCTGGTCGAAGGGGTTGACGCCGAGGAGGTATCCGCTCAGCCCGCAGGCGTATTCAAAGAAGTAAATGAGCTGGCCCATCGTGCGGGCGTTGTTCTCATCGAGGTTCAAAATGATGTTCGGCACGCCGCCCTCGACATGGGCGAGCAGCGTCCCGTCCATGGCCTGACGGTTGATGAAGTCCATCGTCTTTCCCGCAAGGAAGTTGAGCCCGTCGCCATTCGCTTCGTCAAAGGGGACGATCATCTGCTGCTCCGCGGGCGCAAAGCGCACAACGGTCTCCATCAGCATACGCTCGCCCTGCTGGATGTACTGGCCCATCGAGTGCAGGTCTGCGGTGAAGTCGACGCTCGCGGGGAAAAGGCCCTTTTCCTCCTTGCCCTCGCTCTCGCCGTAGAGCTGCTTCCACCACTCGGCCATGAAGCGGAACGCGGGCTCGAAGCACGCGAGAAGCTCCACCTTCTTGCCCTGACGGTAGAGCTCGTGGCGCATGGCGGCGTACTGCCACGCGGGATTGCTGTAATCGTTTTTCGCGCAGAGCGTCATCATCTCCTGCGCGCCGCCCATGAGTTCAACCAGATCAACGCCCGCGACGGCGATGGGGAGAAGACCAACGGCGGTGAGCACGCTGTAGCGTCCGCCGATGTTGTCGGGCACGACGAATTCCTCGTATCCCTCCTGATCGGCGAGGGACTTGAGCGCGCCTTTGTGCGCGTCGGTCGTGGCGTAGATGCGCTTCGCGGCTTCGGCCTTGCCGTATTTCTTTTCGAGCTTTTCGCGGAAGAAGCGGAACGCGACGGCGGGCTCGGTCGTCGTGCCGGACTTCGAGATGACGTTGACGGAGAAATCGTCGTCGCCGATGAGCTCCGTCACCTCGCGCAGCGCGTCGGAGGAGAGGCCGTTGCCGATAAAGTAGATGTTCGGCGTGGACTTCTTCTTTAAGTTATAGTTCGGGGAGCAGAGGCATTCGATGACGCCGCGCGCGCCGAGATAGCTGCCGCCGATGCCGATGACGACGAGCGCCTTGGAATCGCCCTGAATCTTCTTCGCCGCGGCGAGGATGCGGGCGTACTCATCCTTGTCATAGTCGCGCGGGAGCGTGACCCAGCCGATGAAATCAGAGCCCTTTCCGCCGCCGTTTTGCAGCCAGCCCGCCGCGCGCTCGAGACGCGGGCGCAGCGCCGCTTCATACGGCAACGAGAGAAACGATACGGCATGGGATACGTCGATAGACAGCATAAAAATGGCCTCCTGCGATCAAAAATTCTTGCTTGCATTGTAGCACACGGCAAAAAAAGAAACAAGCGCAAAGCGGGGAAAAACGGGAGGCAAACACCGCGCTGCCGTCCAGAAACCGTGAAAACTGTGGAAAGCGGCAAAAAACGATTTGCTTTACCGCTCCATCTTTGTAAAGTGCGTGCATTTACTGTCATAAGTTATTGTGTTATCGTGTTACCACACTAAATCAAACGGCCGAGCGCCGGAACTTACAGGAGGAAGAAACGATGAAAAAATTCTTAGCCATGGCGCTTGCCGCCGTGATGGTACTGGCCCTTGCCGCCTGCGGCAGCAAGAACGACACCGCCGACGATACCGGTGATACGCAGGACGCGCAGGGCGGCGAGACGCAAAAGCTGATCGTCGGCTTTGATGCCGAGTTCCCGCCGTTCGGCTTCATCGCCGCCGACGGCACGTACGACGGCTTCGACCTCGCAATGGCCAAGGAGCTGTGCGCGCGCCTCGGCTGGGAGTACGAGGCCGTGGCCATCGACTGGAACAGCAAGGACGCCGAGCTCTCCAGCGGCACGATCAACTGCATCTGGAACGGCTTTACCTACACCGGCCGCGAAAATGACTACACGTTCTCCGACCCCTATGTGGATAACTCCATCGTGATGGTCGTGAAGGCGGACAGCGGCATCACCTCGCTCGCGGACCTCGCCGGTAAGAGCGTGATGGCGCAGGCCGCGTCCTCCGCGGTCGACGCGATCAACGAAAACGAGGACTTCAAGGCGTCGCTCAAGGAGGTCGTGGAGCTGGGCGACTACAACATGGGCTTTATGGACCTCGCCCAGGGCACGGTGGACGCCGTGGCCGCTGACCTCGGCGTTGCGCAGTATCAGATCGCGAACAACGACGGCGACTATGTCATCCTCGACGAGCCCCTCTCCACCGAGCAGTACGCCATCGGCTTCCTCAAGGGCAACACCGAGCTGCGCGACGCGGTGAACGCCGAGCTTCTCAAGATGGCCGAGGACGGCACCATGCTGGAGATCGCGCAGAAGTACGTCGATCAGGGTCTCGTGCTCGACAGCCTGTGCCTTATCAACAAGTAAAAACGTTTACCTCGGGCGACTGTAAAAACCAATTATAACTCATAGGTGCCCATCCTCTTCTCAGGGAGGGAGCGGGGGCGAAAGCCCCCGCTTTTTCCCGCTTATGACCGAATAAGGGAGAATCATTCCATGACTGTATCCACGATGCTTTCGCTATTATCCGAGGGCTTTGTCACATCGCTTTTGATCTTCGTGCTGACGCTGCTATTCTCGATGCCGCTGGGCCTTGCGGTGATGTTTGGCCGCCGCAGCAGATTGACGCCGCTGCGCGGCTTCATCAAGGCGTATATCTCCATCATGCGCGGAACGCCGCTGATGCTGCAGCTGATGGTCGTCTTCTACGGGCCGAAGCTCCTGCTTGGCGTCACGGTGCCGGGCAACTGGCGCTTCACGGCGGTCATCGTCGCGTTCGTCATCAACTACGCGGCGTATTTTGCCGAGATCTACCGCGGCGGCATCGAGTCCATCCCGCGCGGGCAGTACGAGGCTGCGCAGGTGCTCGGCTACACCAAGGCACAGACATTTTTCAAGATCATCCTGCCGCAGATGGTCAAGCGCGTCATCCCTGCGGTGACGAACGAGGTCATCACGCTCGTCAAGGACACGTCGCTCGCGTCCGTCATCGGCACGGTGGAGATGTTCACGCGCGCCAAGCAGATCGTTGCCTCGCCGAATACGCCGGGCATGCTGGCGCTGGTGGCGGCGGGTGTCTTCTACTATGTCTTCAACTATGTGGTCGCCTTCGCCATGGAAAAATGGGAGCAGGCGCTGCGCTATTACCGCTAAAGGGAGGGGAGAGCAATGGCAGTTTTTGAAATGCGGAACGCCAGAAAGGCGTTCGGCGCGCTCGAGGTCTTAAAGGGCGTGTCGCTCAATGTGGAAAAGGGCGAGGTCGTGTCGATCATCGGTCCCTCGGGCGGCGGCAAGTCGACGATGCTGCGCTGCGCGACGCTGCTTGAAACGATGGATTCCGGCACGCTCGCGTATGGCGAAAACGTCGCAGCGCGCGAGGAAAACGGCAAAAGCGTCTACGCCGGAAAAGCCGCGCTCGCGCAGGTGCGGCGGCAGTTCGGGCTGGTGTTCCAGCAGTTTGACCTCTTCCCGCACTACACAGTGCTGAAAAACGTCTGCGACGCGCCGGTCTCGGTGCAAAAGCGCGATAAAGCCGAGGTCGAGGCCGAGGCCATGGCGCTGCTCGACAAAATGGGACTAAAAGGCAAGGAAAACGCCTATCCCTATCAGCTCTCGGGCGGGCAGCAGCAGCGCGTGGCCATCGCCCGCGCGCTCGCGATGAAGCCGGAAATTCTCTTTTTCGACGAGCCGACCTCCGCGCTCGATCCGCTTTTGACCGGCGAGGTGCTGCGCGTCATCCGCTCTCTTGCCGACGAGCACATGACGATGGTCATCGTGACGCACGAGATGCCCTTTGCCCGCGCCGTGAGCGACCGCGTCGTGTTTTTAGACGGCGGCGTCATCGTGGAGCAGGGCAGCCCCGAGCAGGTCTTCGAAAACCCGCAGCAGGAGCGAACCAAGGAATTCTTGCAGTCTTACCGCGAGACGAGCAGCGCTCAGGCGTAGTAATTCACGAGCAGGTCGACGACCGCGCCGTAGCTCTGTGTGCCGAGTTCATCGCCGTAGGATTTGATCATCTTATCGTTGAGCGACTGGGTGACGGTGGCCGTGAGACCCTTGTACTGCGCCCAGTAGGCGCTGTTGTAGCGCAGATCGAGCACGATCTCGTCGGGAAGCGAATCGCGAATCTGCTGCCATGCGTCGGGGTCGACGCGGTACAGCGCGTTGCCGAGGTGAATGTAGCCGAGCATCCAGCCCGCATAGTTGTAGTTTGCGTCGTCGCAGCGCGTGCAGGCGAGGACCGCAAGAAAGTTGCTCTGCTGCTCGGACGCGATGCCGCGCTGGTGCGAGAGCTCGTGCGCGCAGGTCGAGGCCAGCAGCATCGCGGGCGAGTCCATGTTCACGTTTGACTCGCCCGTGAACGGAAAGTAGAAGCCCGTGAAGTTCATCGCGCTCATGATCTTCGAAAAGAAAATGCCCTTGGGCTTCTGGTCCGGCATGTCGAGGAACGGAAATTCGTCGTACAGGCAGTCGTACACCGTGTCGGCGTAGTTAAGAATCTCCTGCCGGTCGGCGGTGAAGAGGCCGTTTTCGTCGCGCGCGATGTGCGTCGACGCCTCGGCGAGATGGTCCGCGAAATACTGCGTGACGCGCACTAAGTCTTCATACGCGACGGGCTCGGGCGAAAGGCCGCTTCTGTCGCAGAAGTCGTCCGCGTAATAGTTCGCGCCCCAGAGAAGCGAGAACGCGGCGCAGACCGTGAGAAACAAGTCGAGCACGAAGAGCGCGCAGCGGTACGCGGCGCGCCCTTTTTGGCGCGACTTTATAAGATAGCGTACCATCAGCACGAGCAGCACGACCGCCATGACCGCCGCGAGCACGTACAGAAGCTCTGCGACCGAAAACGGCAGCGCCGCACACACGCGGCCTAAGAATTGCTCGAAGGGCAGCGTGACCGAATAGACCCAGAAATTGACGGCCGCGCGGTTTCCGCGGATAAGATAGAAAAGCACAAGGACTGCACCGCAGGCGAAAAGCCAGCGGTGCAGTCCTTTGTTGTCACGGTACAGGGTTTTCATGGGGAGATCAGTCCTTTTTTTCATCAAGCGGCGCTGCCGGCGCGGGGGCGAACATCGCGTCGTCCGTCACGCCCTTTTTCGTGAGGCTGCGGTTCGTGAACCAGTTCACAAGCGAGCTGATGCACGCGAAGATCGGAACGCCGAGGAACATGCCGAGCACCCCGCCGAAGCCGCCGCCGACCACGATGGCCACGATGACCCAGAAGCTCGAAATGCCGGTGGATTTGCCGAGGATCTTCGGCCCCAGAATGTTGCCGTCAAACTGCTGCAATGCGATGATGAAGAGAATGAAATAAAGGCACTGCTTGGGGCTGACGAGCAGGATGAGGAATGCGCTCGGAATGGCGCCGAGAAACGGGCCGAAGATCGGAATGATGTTCGTCACGCCCACGAACACCGAAATAATTGGCGTATACGGGAACTTGAAGATCGAGCAGCAGATGAAGCAGAGGATGCCGATGATGAGCGAGTCGAGCAGCTTTCCGCGCACGAAGCCGCTGAAGATACGGTCAGCCTCGGCCACGGCGCGCAGCGTGCGGCGGTACGGCGTTTCGGGCAGAATGGCGTAGAGGATCTTCTTCGACTGCTTGGCAAAGCTCTCCTTGCGCGCGAGCAGATAGACCGAGATCATCATGCCGATGAGAAGGTTCTTGAGGAAGATGACGACGCTCCAGATGCCGCCGGTCACGGCGACGATCGCGACCTGCGCCTGCGGGATGACCGTGTCGGTGACCCACTTGACGAGCTTATCGTAGTAGCCGTTGAGTGCGGAGAGCAGCTGGTCGGAGTAGATGTCGTCGGAGAAGATCGCCTGATTCTCCACAAGGCTGTTGACCCAGTTGTAGACGGTTTTATAATAGCTTTCAAAGTTGTCGGCCAGTGTCTTCGTGCTGTCGACCAGCTCGGGGATGAGGATGCTGAACATCAGGTAGATGAGGGCGATGACGCAGATCCACGTGACGAGGATGCTCAGCCCCCGGACGAGCGAGGACTTGACCTTCGGCAGCCCCTTTTGGATATACCGGTCGAAAAAGTCGACGATGGGGGCGAGAAGGTACGCGAACGCAAGGCCGTAGATGACCGGCGAGAGCACGCTCATCAGCTTGTCGAAAAAGTCCAGCAGCACGCGGGACTGGAAAAACGTGTCGTAAAACATCAGCACCGCGCAGGCCGAGACGATCAGCGTTACGCCGAGGTGAAGATAGGTTTTGTTCTGCTTCATGGGCTCCCCCTTTTTTTGGGCAAAATGCGTTAAATGACTGCTAAAAAGATACCAAAAACAGCTTACTATTTTTTGCTGGGAATTGCAACCGCTCATTTCGTGTGTTATGATAATCTTTACTCTCTGTTAATGAAGATGAACAGAACTTGACTTTTTTGGCAGAGGGTGATTTTGACCGACAGGGCGCAGGGTGCTTTGCCGGTCTGATGCTGTGAAGAGCAAACGAGGAGGAACCCATGGACGACAAAAAGCTGCTCTTTATCGTCAATCCCCGCGCGGGAAAGACCAAATCCCTCGCACCGCTGTTTGACGCCGCCGCGATCTATTCCGAGGCGGGCTATCTCGTCTCCGTGCGCAAGACCACGCACCGCGGAGAAGCGACGGAGCTCGCCGAATCACTCGGGCCGGAATTCGACGTCGTCGTCTGCCATGGCGGCGACGGCACGCTCAACGAAACGGTGAACGGTGTGATGCGCATTCCGCGAGAATACCGCCCGCTCGTGAGCTATCTGCCCGGCGGCAGCACGAACGACTTTGCCGCGAGCCTGAATATCTCGTCGAATCCCGCCGAGGCGGCGGCCTCCGCCATGCGCATGAAGCCGAGATCTCTCGATGTGGGCAAATTCGGCGAGCGGAACTTCGTCTATGTCGCGTCGTTCGGCGCGTTCACAAAAACGACCTACACCGTCCAGCAGGATATCAAGAATATGTTCGGGCACTTTGCCTACTTACTCGAGGGCGTCAAGAATCTCGACACGCTCTGCCCGTACCGCATGAAGATCACGGCGGACGGCGAGGTCTTCGATGGGGAATACCTCTTCGGTGCGATCAGTAATTCGACGTCGATCGCGGGACTGATGAAGCTCTCGCCCGACGAGGTGTCGTTCGACGACGGCAAGTTCGAGCTGCTGCTCGTGCCCGTGCCGAGAACGCCGGCTGCGATGCAGGCGCTCATTTTAGCGCTCATCAACAAGGACTACTACGACTCCGAGGGGCTCATCTTCCGCCACGTCAAGCATGTGACGGCGGAGACCGCCGAGGACATTCCCTGGACGCTCGACGGCGAGTACGACCCCGGCGCGCCGGTCGTGGAGATCGGGATCGAAGATAATGGGGTCACGATGCTATTATAACTTCAAAAAAGAGAGGCTGGCCTATGGCCACCCTCGCATAAGGGCAACATTTAAAAGAATCGTTTAGAGCAAGGCAAAAGCACAAGCGGCGCACCAGATTTGGTGCGCCGCTTGTGCTTTTATTTAGGAGCAGCAACCGATATGTGTATTTCTGAAATTTTGCCCAATATCAGTGCTCATACCGGGTCCAGTCGGGGTTTTTGTTCATGCCGGTCCAGGTCTCATAGTTTCCGGCCTTGTACTGGAACGCGTGGGAGTTGGTGGCCTCCTGGACCGCCGGGGAGAACCAGTCGCCGGGGTTGCAGTCCGGCCAGGTGTTCATGCCTGCTGGCAGATCGCTGTTCTCCTCGGGGATGCGGTTCAGCACCCGGTTGATCATGGTCATAGCTTGGGCACGGGTGATGTAGGCATCCGGGCGGAAGGTGCCGTCCTCGAAGCCCTTGATCCAGCCCAAGCTCGGTGGCGCGCGATATACTGCTCCGCCCAATGCCCATCAATGTCGGAGAAAGCTTGCGTATCGCTGATCTCGCCGGTGTGGAACCGGGCGCAGATGGCCGCAAATTGCGCGCGGGTGGTGGGGGCGTTGGGGTCAAAGGTGTCGGTGCTGCACCCCTGCACGATGCCCAGACCCGTCATGGTGGAGATGGCGGTATTTGTCCTGTTCGGCTTTCATTTTCTCATAAAGGCGAGCGTTGTAATCTGTTACGCTCATAGCGAACACCTCCTTCAAAATAGAAATAGCCGCCTGATTTTTTTGAAAACCAAGCGGCTATGTATGTGGTTTATTCTGCTGTTAAAACAAGACGCAGGGTGCAGATCGGCGGGATCAGTTCATATCGTTATTATCTTTAATGCCTTCGTTCATTTTCTTAATCTTCCTTTTCCACACAGAATACTGAGTTACCCAAGCAGCGAGGAAGATCGCTACGAATATGCCTACATAAGACAGAATTCCAGCGGTCGAATGGGGCATCCAGTTGGCAAAATAAGAGATGGGGAACATAATCACGCAAGCAATTGCGAAGTAAATCCCGCTTTGCTTTGCAAGACTCCACGAATCGATCTCCCAAATAACCGAAGCCATTGCAAAGCCTGTGCCCATTATTCCGCTCAGACCGGTTTGAATGAGAACCGCATTTAGTTCGCTCCCTATTTTATTCACAAGCTCCGGAGTGACCGGATAGAAGAAGCCATCCCCAATGCAGATTGAGATAATCACCGTAATGACATATCCGATTGCAATGCCAACAGGGAAACCAATTACACCTCGTCCAATCAGTTTTTTCTTCATTTCTGCCACCTCACAGTCCTAACAGTTGTTTGATTTTGGCGACGGATCGCCGTGAAACATAAGTAACCGTACCGTTTGAAAGCGTGATGCAAATTGTCCCGACAAAGCTCAAATCAAAGCTCTTGACCTTTCTCAGATTGATAATATCCGAGTTTGATATTCGGACAAAAGTCTTGCTGTCAAGCCGTTGTTCCGCCTCGTATAGCCTCAGGCGGAGCGCATACTCGCCGTGATTTGTCTCGGCAAACACCTTACCTGATTCGGCAAAAACACGGTAGATCTCAGACGGTTCCAGAACCTCGACCACATCCTCCCTGAATCCGGCAATGACCTGTGGTTGCTCATCTGACAATCTTTTTATGATTGCATTGACTTCATCGGTCATTTTGTCCGTCATCACGATGATTTTTGGCTCTTTGCATTTTTCGTCTATCTTGATTTCAATTTGCATCGGTCCACCTCCTCGCTACGGTTACAGTATAGGAAAATCAAGAACCGATTTCTACCGATTCTCGATAGGTGGTTGTTTTAGGAACATAGGTGGTAATTTTTACGGGAATCTCATACCGGTCTGTATGGGCGGCTGATAAGTATCTGCGGTATGGGGTTGCTCCCATACCGCAGACGGATCATCCTTATATTCAGTTCGACAAACTGGGATCTGTCGTATTAGAGATACCAAACCAATCCATTTTCTGTTGCCTGAATCATTGCCCCCTTCGGTACCTTTCGCAATATGATTAAAACATCCATATAATCGGGTGCTGGAGAAATTAGTCCCATAAACGAAGGAACTACACATATTGTCATCAACCACTTCATTGAAATCGGGCAGACCACGAAAACAGCAAGAAAGATTATCCCCGGAATCAAAGGTGCCAATGACATCATTATATATCGTCCTCTGCTAAGTGCTGCTGAGGATGCAGCATATGCTCTCAACTGTTTTAGAGATACTCCTATATAAACTTTTGCCCCCTTTGGATAACTTATAGCATGAAGAAATTCATGTAACGGCATCGCAACAAAAAAGCCAATAATAAATGACAGCGGCATAAGCCATAAATTAAATATAAATTCATCTGATTGCGCCTTTTTTGTAAAAATTGCAACAAAGCATACAATACAAGGGATAATCATGTATGGAATTGATGCTTTAATTATGTCATCTGGTCTGTCAATTAGAACTGCATTTTCAGGAATGCTTTTTTCTTCAATCTCTCTGTCCCACGGCTGATTACCGTCCCAAACGTTTTCCCAGTTTTTATTGCCATCCCATATTATCTGCGCCATTTTAATATCCTCCACAAATTCCGATTTGAACCACACGATTTCATAGCCGCTCATTAGTGGTTGCAGTCTTTTAATAAAATCCTCCGAAAGCCTTGCAAATAAAGGATTTTTCGCATTGTCCCCACCGTATCCCTTTATCTGATTTCACGCATTGTTGTCCTTAACTTGACCTCGCACAAGGGAAAAATCAAGGGAAGGAAAAACTGGTAACAAACTATAAAACAGCGTGGCAATCGGGGAACTGTGACGTATGTGCGAATATATTATAGCGGAGGATTTCGATATGGACAAGTACATTTTTGACGAAGGCAACGGCCTTTGGTATGAACTGATTGGCGACTACTATTTTCCCTGTTTGACTGTACCCACTGAAGAAGAACAGCCTGTCGGTATATGGGGGCAACGGCACAAGCGGTATATCAAAGAATACCACCCAGCTTTATACAATGCCTTGTTGCTCAACGGCAGACTGAACAGCTACCTTGCCGATATTGACCAGCAGGCACAAGAACGGTTAGATACCATTATTGAACAGATGGCCCGATCCCAAGGTATCACCGAGGCGCTGAAAGCTGCCGACCAAATGACATGGGTCGGTAAGATGAACAATATCCAAGCAAGTGCAATGGAAATTGTAAACAGTGAGCTGATTTACGCTTAACAGATTAGCGAAGCAGGGGCCGCCCCAATCGGGCGGCCCCTGCTTCTGCTGTAACACGCTTTACTCATTGATAGCCAGAGAGAGATTGTCCAGAATATCTTCCACTTCGTCCGTGGTCAGATACGCACCATGCAAGCTGACATTGGCATGGCTTGTACAGCACTGCGCCCAAACGTGCCCGTTGTCCATTTCAATCAGGAATTCATGGCCATCAACGGACGTGTAATAATAGGCGGTTTCGTAGCTGCCATCAATGACATACGTTTGGACAAAATAGTCGGCTTGTGCGATATTTTCGATTGTGAAATCGACATATCCGCTGCCGTTCTTCTTTGCGTAAAGGGCGTCAAAGTTCTCGCTGACGTAATCACCTTTTGCATCGGACACGACAAAGGACAAGTTGGCATCTGGAACATAATCATAATGCTCGTTCACCCATTCCAAATCAAAGGTAACGCGACCTGTCAGCGTGTCCAGAAGATTTGCGGGGTTTTCGGCAGTATACTCCATTTTCTCCGCGCCATCCTCCCGACCAATGCGGCGGCTGCGGAGAACTGGATCACTGCTCAGAACCTCTACGGAGTCCCACTGATGGTATTCAGATACTACTCCGCCGTTAATGCGTTCGCCCGCAACCCAATCGTCCGATTTGAACCGATTAGATTTTATCGTTTCTTCCAAAGTGGCGGGCGGGTTTCCTCCGGGGCCGTCGATAGCAACAGCACCAGGAGCACCATTTTCACTTGAAGGCATGGGAATGTCATCCCTGCTGGACACGATGATGTCATTTCTGAACAGATGCACACCCACCGCTGCGGCAGCGGTCAGCGTTAATGCCATCATCATAACAACAGCGACGGCAATCAACGGCACACGAGATTTTAAGGTCGATTTTTTCATAGGAATGTCCTCCGATTGTTTTTGGTAGGAGGCAAGCTGGGAACGAATACGCTCCCGGCTCTCCTGCGGCAATTTCAGCCCATCAGAAATGCGCTTGAAGTTTCGCTCCATATCAATCCCTCCCAAGTTGCTTTTTTAAGATGTTTTTGGCCCGATGCAATCTCATGGAAACGGCTGAGATGCCGATGTGTAAAAATTCTGAGATTTCCCGAAACGAGTAGCCCTCAAAGTAGTGTAGGCTCACGACGGCCCTATACTTTTCCGGCAACTCCATGACCGCATAAAATATGTCCCGATCCTCCGGCTGTATCAGCAGAACAGCCTCGTCCAAAGGAATGGCTTCGTGCTTCTTTACTGCGGTGAGAAGGTTTTTACAATGGTTAATCGTAACCTTAGTTAGAAACGCACGCTCTTTGCCGGGATAAACTATCATGCCGCCCTCCAACAGTTTAAGAAAAACAGTCTGCACAACGTCCTCCGCTTCCTGCGGAGAGCGGAGATAACTGAGAGCAATACGATACACCATATCCGCATAACGGTCAAAAAGCTCCAGCACGGTTTCTTGCTCCATCGGCGCACCCCCTTCCGCTTCCTCTTGAGGCCTCATATATATAACAAATCAGCAGACCGAATTTGCACAAAAATTTTCAAGAAAATTATAGCACATAAAACAGTATATAACCTACAAACTGGCTCCTGTTTATGTACGCCGCCGCTATGGATTGCACCATAGCGGCGGCGTTCTCTATCATCTGCTGTCCCTGTCAACTGCCCTCCTGTGTGGCTGTGGCTGTTGCCGTTTGCCCTCGTCCTGCAACCGCCGCAGGCGTTCCCGGACGCTTCTCGGCTCTGGGGGCCGCTCTTTTACGGCGGGCCGCTGGCGCTCCTGCACCTTCCGCTCCCACTCGGCCAACTCCCGGTTATGCTGGCTGACAACGGCCTCGGCCTTGCGGTAGGTGGCTGTAAATGTCTGCACATCGGGATAACCCTCCGCCTGGACGATGGAGGGAAGCGCATCCATCCTGTGGCTGATTTCCTGCTCTGTCTGCTGTATCTGCCCAGCGATGTCTTTGCGCTCTCTGGTCTTAAAGATACCCGTGGCGGCGGCAAGCTGCTGCTTCAAGTCTGGCAGCACATCCTCCTGCAAGTATCGGATGCTCGTGGCCTCGTCCCTCACTCGTATCATCAGACCTCGCATGGCACGGAACTCTGCCATATCAATGTCCAGCGTGGGCTTCGGCGGCATTGCCCGCTGGCGGATCAGCCCTTGCAGGAAGGCCCTGGCCTTGCCCACGATGGCCCGGAACAGGTGCGGGAGCCACCCGGCCTGATGGATGGATTGCCTGACCTTCTCGTGTATCTCAGCCTGCTTGACCTCCAATATCTCTGCCTCGGATATGCCCGTCAAAAGCGCCATATCCGCCGTTCGGTTCCACTCCTGACGGGCGGCGTTGTCCGCTTTGATTTCCTCCGCCTTGGGATTGTTCCTGCCTATCTTTTTGGTGGGCAAATATACGCTCTGCGGGTCAAACACCTTTAGCTGCTGCTCCGGGTCTGAGATATAGCGGTTGATAAGGCCGGTATAGAACTCCTTGACCTCAGCCACAAAGCCCTCCTGCTTGAAGCGGGCGTCCTTAACGCTGAACATATGGCTCTCGTAGACCTCGCCCTTTTTGATGACGGTACAGCCGGGGCGTATCTGCCCACCCTCCCCGGTGATCTCCTTCTTGGTGCGGACGTGCTTCCCCACCTCGTCATAGAACATATTCCGGGTGGCGACCTTGACTACGGGTTCCGGCAACAACCGCCGCTCACTGAAAATCAGGTGGATGTGGTAGTTGGTCTTGGCCTTGTTGTGGTGTAGGCCGGACACACACTCCACGTTATACCGCTTTTGAAATTCCTCTGTGAACTTTGTCAGAACCCGCTGCGGGTCATAGCGTGTGAACTTCTCCGGCAGGGCGATGATGAACTCCCGCGCCTCGATGCACGTCCCCTCGGTGCCGCTCCGCTTGAACTCCTGCTGGTTTTCCCTTGCGAGGGAAGTCCAGAAGGCGGCATCGGCGGTATGATAGGTGGCGTACAGGTTCTCCTGTCTGGCGGGGCTGGTGATATAGGAAATACGCCCCTTGACATTGGACAGCTTCGACATCTGGATGAAGCTGTGTCGCGTCATGCCTCCGTCCTTCCTCCGGCTGTGTCAGCCGGTGCGTGGAGCGACAGCGGAGCGCAAGGGCGGTTTAGGGCAGTCCGCCGCTGTGCGGACTGCCCTAAACCGCACCGCCGCGCCAGCGGCGGCAGCCCCCGGCAGGGCGAAATACACAGAGTACAAACCGAAGGTTTGTGCGATGGGTATATTTCGCTCTCAAACGGCGAGGCCTTTGTGGTGGCGTTCGCTCCGCTCACGCCTTTTTGACTGGCCCTCATCACTCCACGCCCCGCACATCGTCCCTGACCAGCAGATTCCGTCCCTGGTTGACGGTCATGAACCGCTCCAGCGTGTCGCTGCGGATGATGGTCTTGCGCCCGACCTTGAGGACGGGCAGCTTTCTCCACTCCACCAGCTTCCGCATGGTGTTCCTCCCGATGCCGCTGCACTCAGCGGCTTCCTCAATCGTCATGCCCATTTTGACAGTTGCCATTGGTGTCACGCTCCTTTCAATGTACTTATTTTGCAACCCTCGCTGATTTATTATAATCAGTCTGCCATCGCCTGTCAACCTATTTTAAGTCCGTTCTATAAAACAATTTGAAAAATAGGGTTGCAAATCAAATTCACCTATGTTATACTAACACTCGAAAGGAGGCCGAGCCAATGGATAAAGACATAGCTTTTACCCCAAAGCAGGTCGGGCAGCGCATTAAGGAGCGCCGGAACGAAATCAACATCTCCATGCCGGAACTGGGCAGGCGGGTAGGGGTAAACAAGTCCACCATCCAGCGATACGAGACAGACGGGGTAGACCCCAAGCGCACCATGATTATCAACGGACTGGCGGACGCGCTTCTCACCACCCCCAAATGGCTGACAGGGTTATCCGATGAAAAGGAGTATAACTCCAAAACCCTGTGCCAGATGGATATTGAGAAGCACATAGCGGCCTATCTGGACGAACTGACAACCACCGTCCAGGGTGAACCTCACCAACAGCTTTTGACCACCTTCCTCGGTCAGATCGTAGACCTCTATTCCGTGTTCTGCGTCCACTTTGCCAGGGCGATGGCCGAGGCAGACCACATCGCCGAGGACGAGGGCTTGAAGAAGTCCCTGATGCGCTACGCCATCGAGTCTGGGGCTGTGATTGAAAAGGTCTACCGCCGGGAGATGGAAACGCCGGTGGAGGACATGAAGCGGTTCATGGACGGGCTTCTGCACATCTATGACGAGGGACGCACCAAAATGAAGATAGGCGACCTGCTTGACATGAGCAGCGAGGCCCGTGAGCGGCTGAACGGGCAGAATTGATCCGTGGCACCTTGACAACGAAAAATGCCAGTCAGTACGACTGGCTGGCGTGACATGATTGAACGCACATCATACGTCACAGTCCCGATTGCCACGGATAGAAAGGAGTAAAATTTATCTATGGCAAAAGGTTCTGTACGCAAAAAGGGCAAAAAGTGGTACTATCGCTTCTATATCGAGGACGAGAGCGGGAACCGGGTGCAAAAGGAGTACCCCGGCACCGAGAGCAAGTCCGAAACGGAAGCCCTGCTCCGCAGGGCGATGGAGGACTACGAGGAAAAGCGGTTTGTGGCGAAAGCGGAAAACATCACCGTGGGCGATATGCTGGATATGTGGGTGGAGGAAGAACTGAAGCCCGGTACATTGAGCAATGGCACAGTGATGGCTTATCAGGGGACGGTGGGCCGTATCAAGCGGCACCCCCTGGGCAAGCGGAAGCTGAAAACCGTCACCGCCGACCATCTGCAAGCCTTCATCGACTTCATGAGCTACGGCGGCGCCAATCCCGATGGAATGACCTCCCCGCCCATGAGCCGGGGCTATATGCTCCAATTCTCAGCGGTACTGCAAAACTCGTTCCGCTTCGCCGTGTTCCCTAAACGGCTTATCACGTTCAACCCTATGCAGTATGTGAAGCTGCGGGGACGGAAGCAGGAGGCGGACATCTTCTCCGAGGATATGGGGGACGCCGCTGCGGTTCCCACCATCAGCTGTGAGCAGTTCCGAGCGTTGGAGGACTTTCTGAAAGAGAAGGACAACCCGGCCTTGCTGCCCATCCAAATCGCTTATTATACCGGGCTCCGTATCGGTGAGGTCTGTGCCCTCACCTGGAAGGATATCAACCTGGACGAGCAGTATCTGACGGTGCGGCGGAGCATCCGCTACAACGGGGCAAGGCACAAGACGGAGATCGGGGCCACCAAGCGGAAGAAAGTCCGCACTGTGGATTTCTGCGACACCCTGGCGGCGATCCTCAAAGCGGCCAAGAGGGAACAAAGTAAGAACCGTCTGCGCTATGGTGAGTTCTACCGCCTCAACTACTACGCCGAGGTCAGGGAGAAAGACCGCATCTATTATGAGGTCTATACCCTGCCGAGGACGGAGGAAGCGCCGGAGGGGTACAAGGAGATTTCCTTCGTCTGTCTCCGGCCTGATGGAGCGATAGAGACACCGAGTACGGTGAGCATCATGTGCCGCAAGGCAAAGGAGAAGGTAGAGGGTTTGGCGGACTTCCATTTCCATATGCTTCGTCACACCTTCACGAGCAACCTCCTGTCCAATGGGGCGGCTCCCAAGGACGTGCAGGAACTGCTGGGGCACTCGGACGTCAGTACCACGATGAACATCTACGCCCACTCTACGAGGGAAGCGAAACGCAACTCCGCCCGACTGCTGGATAAGGTGGTCAACGGGGAGTAAAAATCTTTCCCTTGTTTCAGCCCGTAAGGGAAAAAACAAGGGAAAGTACATACGGTTTGAGGATTTGATAGGCGGAAACGCCTGATATTACAAGGTTTTTCAAGGGGAAGCACAATAAATTCCGATTTGTCATTCTGATTTAAGCATATTATACGACGATATTGCGACTTTTTCTACCGTCAAGTTCCCAGTATGTATCTGCGGTATGGGGATGCTCCCATACCGCAGACGGATCATCCTTCCGGCTCATTTTTGCGCTTTGTACTTCTCTGAACCGGAATGGAGAGCAGCTCTCTTGTGCGCTCTCCAAGCTGTTTTTCAATGGCTGTCAGCCGCTGCTCCGGCAAATTGAGGGACGGATGACGGGTGAACTTGAAGTCCACCATTCGCCGCAGCTGCGCTTTCTGCTTTGCACCCATTACCTCTTTACATACATTCTCATAGGAAATGCGGTAGGGATTGGAACGGGTCTTTGCATATAAGGGTCATCCTTCGTGCCGCTGCGTGTCGCAGCGGCAGCAAAGGCCACGTTCGGGAGCAACTCCACCGCCATGGCGAGGCAGAACAGAAAAAAAGAACAGACTTAGCCTGTCTAATTGTTATGAAAGAATTGATCACTTTTCAAGTCTGCTTTTGGGCGAAATAGCCTGGATTTGCGGGCGTTTCACTTCTTGTCGGCACATCCTTTAAAAGCGGACACGCAGGATCATTCAAAACCTAAAAACTGGATGCTTTAGGTGCCTGCAAATGGATACGCACGGATTATTTAATATACCAAAGAACGGTACTCAGGGCAATGGATATTACATAAAATTTTCGCGGAACGGGTGATTGACGGGCGCGGTGCTTGACAAGGCGGCGAGGGTTGATATATCCTTTACTGATAATAAAAACAGGGGCGGTGCGCGGTACAGGGCTGCGCTTGGGCTCCTGATGGGTGTAGAAAGGACACGGCAGATGATGAAGATCGGCTTTATCGGCACAGGAAATATGGGCGGCGCGCTGGCGAGCGCGGCGGCCAGAAGCGGCGAGGTGGAGGTGCTGCTCGCCAACCGCACGAAGGCAAAGGCGGAGACGCTCGCAGAGCGCATCGGGGCCGTTGTGAGCAGTAACGAGATCATCGCGCGCGAGGCGGACCACATCTTCCTCGGCGTGAAGCCGCAGATGATCGTGGACGTGCTCAAGGGCATCGCCCCGGCGCTCAAGGAGCGCAAGAGCGCGCCGGTGCTCATCAGTATGGTCACGGGACCGGACATCGCGCGCATTCAGGAGCTTGCGGGCGGGGACTATCCCGTCATCCGCATCATGCCGAACATGCCCGCCGCCGTGGGCGAGGGCGTGATCTTCTATGCGTGCAGCGGCAACTGCGACAAGGCGCAGCAGGAGACGTTTTTGCGCTACATGGCGCCCGCGGGCAAGCTCTTCCCGCTGGCGGAGGAGCTGCATGCCGCGGGATCGGCGGTCGCGGGCTGCGGCCCGGCCTTTGCCGCGATCTTCTTAGAGTCGATGGCCGACGGCGGCGTCGCATGCGGCCTGCCGCGCGCGTCGGCGATCCAGTATGCCGCGCAGATGATGCTCGGCACGGCCAAGATGGTGCTCGAGACGGGCCGGCACCCCGGCGTGCTCAAGGACAGCGTTTGCTCGCCCGCCGGTTCGACGATCCAGGGCGTGCGCACGCTCGAAGAGCGCGGCATGCGCGCGGCGGTGTTAGACGCCGTGACCGTGGCCTACGAGAAAAACGTCGAGCTCAAAAAGGCGAGCGACTGAGGCTGCGGCGGAAAGGTATCTTTCCTGCGCGGCAGGCATAGTTTGCTGTGCGGGTATTTCCAGTTTTTTGCAAAAAGTGAGGAATAGATCCTATGGCAGCGATCTCTCAGCAGCTCGCAGATATCACGGTGCTCTCAATCGTGGTGCGCATCCTGCTCTCCACGTTCTGCGCGGGCACGCTCGGCTTTGAGCGCGAGCGGCACAATCAGGCGGCGGGCTTTCGGACGTATATCATCGTGAGCGATGCTTCGGCGCTCGTGATGATGACGAATATCTTTGTTGCCGGCATCGGCGAGACGGACCTTGTGCGCATGTCGGCCTCGGTCATCACGGGGCTGGGCTTTCTCGGCGCGGGCACGATCTTAGTGACGCGCAATCAGGAGGTGCGCGGCCTGACGACCGCGGCGGGCCTGTGGGCGGTCGCCATCATCGGCACGGCGTTCGGCGCGGGTTTTTACGCGGGCGGCATCATCTGCTATGCGTTCATCTTCCTTGCGATGCAAGTGCTGCGGCGCGTGGACCTTCGCATCCGCAAGACGCAGCGCGTCTCCACTGTGTATTTCGAGATGGAGAAAAAGAGCACGGTCGGCCAGATCATCCGCCAGGTAAAGGGCCACGGACACTACATTTGGGACCTGAACCTCTTCAGCGAGACGCAGGAGAAGAGCGGCGGCCCCGTGTGCGGCACGTTCACCCTCTGGGTGAACGGCAAAACGACGCTGGACGAGGAGATCCAGGCGCTTGAAGCGCTCGACGGCGTCAGCTATATGACGCTGATGTGAAAACGGAAAAGCAAAAAACGGCGCGGGAGACCGCGCCGTTTTTCTTTGCTGCGGAAAAGTCGGGAAACGTCTCACGCCGCCTTGCGGCTGCGCGCGAGGCTGACAAAATAGCAGCCTACGACAGTCAGATAGACGAGTACCGAGCCGAGGCCGCGCCCCTCCCGCAGGTAAGAGCCCCAGAGCATCAGGACGCAGTATTCCTCCACCTGCGAATTGATGGCGTAGTCGCCCATGGTGGCCAGGAAAATGAGCGCGGACAAAATCGTATAGGCGATCGTAAACGGCGCAAGATAGGACCTTTTGCAGTACAGCGTCAGCCAGAGCAGAACGAGCGCGATCGAGGCGCAGGCGATGCTCTGGAAAAACAGCAGCGCCCCGAGGCGAGAGTCCTTCGCAAGGAGCACAAGGCTGTAAAAGGTGGCGTCCCCGGTCACTTTCCGCAAGAAACCGCTGCCAGTCGTATCCTGATGTACCCAGTCGATCAGGGGCGAGCCGCCCTCGAACCCGAGAAGCGGCAGCTGCGCGCGGATTTCGAGGGTGAAGAAAAGAGGGACGAGAATTGCGAGGAAGAGCGCGGCGAACAAAAGTCTTTTGCGCGACTGTGTGGATATCTGCATGGTGTTATCCTCCCTGTATGAATTTTCCGCTCGGCGCTTCGCCGCCCCGGCAGAGAGCGGCGGCGAAGCATCGGCTTTTATCTTATTAGACGTAAAAAAGCGCGCATTTTTCGCCTTTTGGAGAAAAAACTGCAAGTTCGGCGCTTCGACTAAATCCGCACGGGCTGTTCTGTGCAAAGCGGACGACGATTTTTTGCAGAAGATGGGATTTTGCACACGGGCGGCGAAAGCGCGGCGTTTGCGCCGCCTTTATACACCTTGTTAAGAAAAAGCCGCGCAGCGGGGCGGAATCCCGCCCGTTCGTCGATTGACAGGGGAAAGTGCGCGCCGTACAATGAAAATTAACACACAAAGAGAGGAAAAATCATGAAATATGTCAAGGAGTTCGGCATCATCCTCATCGTCTCGCTTGTTGGGGAGCTGCTGAATTATTTTCTGCCTCTGCCCGTTCCGGCGAGCATCTACGGCCTTGTGCTGATGTTTCTCTGCCTGATGCTCGGCATCATCAAGCTCAGTGATGTGCACGACACGGCCTGCTTTCTCATTGAGATCATGCCCATCATGTTCATTCCGCCCGCCGTGGGGCTGATGGCTTCGTGGGATGTCATTCAGGCGAATCTTGTCGCCTATCTCGTCATTGCCGCGGTGACAACGATCGTCGTTATGGCCGTGTCCGGCCTTGTGACGCAGGCGGTACTCAAAAAGGGCAAGAAGGGGGCGGAGAAGAAATGACATTTTTTGAACAGTCCGTCTTTTTCGGTGTCTCTGTCAGTCTTGCTGCCTACGGCATCGGCGTGCTGCTGCAAAAAAAGTTCAAGTTCGCACTCTTCAACCCGCTGCTCATCTCGGTGGTGCTGACCATTGCGGTGCTTTTGACGGCGCACATCAGCTACGACACGTTCTACGAGGGCGCGCAGTATTTGAGCTACCTGCTCACGCCCGCGACCGTGTGCCTCGCCGTGCCGCTTTATGAAAAGCTATCGCTTCTGAAGAGCAACTGGAAGGCCCTCTTCGCCGGTATTCTCTCCGGCGTCATCACGACGCTTTGCAGCGTGTTTGTGATGAGCGGGCTCTTTCATCTTACACACGAGGAATACGTGACGCTTCTGCCTAAGTCCATCACGACGGCCATCGGCATGGGCATTTCCGAAGAGCTCGGCGGCTACGTGACGCTGACGGTCGCCATGATCATCATCACCGGCATTTTCGGCAACGTGATCGCAGTTTCGGTGTGCAGACTTTTCCGCATCACCGACCCCATCGCCAAGGGCGTGAGCATTGGCTCGGCCGCGCACGCGCTGGGCACGGCCAAGGCGCTCGAGATCGGCGAGGTCGAGGGCGCGATGAGCAGCCTGTCCATCGTCGTGGCGGGCCTTCTTACGGTCGTCGGCGCGTCGATTTTTGCCAACCTTATGTAAAAAAAGGGGCATTCGAAAGAATGCTCCTTTTTTGCGCGGTTCCCCCGCGGTTCCCCCGCGGTGTGCGCCGTGTTCGCCGAAAAGGGCATCGTCCTGCCGCTCACGAGCGGCCAGACCGTGACGGAGGAGAGCCGCCTTTTAGATGGCATCGCGGCGCAGAAGTCGATCTTCAGCGACCACATCGACGCGATGCGCGCCGCCGCGCCGGAGAACCAGAAGAACATTCAGGACTATCTCTCCGCCTACTGCTTCGGCGATTTTTATACGAGAAAGTTTTTGCCCATCCACGAGCGCGAGCTGCTGACGTTCTCGATCCTCGCTTCTCAGGGCGGCTGCGAAGGGCAGGTCAAGGCCCACATCGGCGGGAACGCCACCGTCGGCAACGGGAAGGAGGTCCTGCTCGCGGCGCTCACGGTGTGCCTGCCGTATATCGGCTTCCCGCGCACGCTCAACGCGCTTTCCTGCATCAACGAGGTCCTTCCGGAAGCGAAACAGTGAGAAATTTCAACAGATAGGAGTGCAGTAGAATGAAAACCTTAGTTGCCTATTTTTCCGCCAGCGGCCAGACCGCGAAGCTTGCCAAGACCCTTGCCGGTGTGACCGGCGGCGACCTCTTCGAGATCGCGCCCGAGACGGCCTACACCGCTGCATTTGCGCCGTGCAAGCATTTTGCGCAGCAAAATCTTGGCGGAGGTGGGATTCACTTCCACCGAGCATTTTAATTACCCTTGGGGTGAACGAATGAAATGAGTGAACCCAAAAAATAAGAGACACGCTTTCGCGTGTCTCTTATTTTTTGGTGGACCTGAAGGGATTCGAACCCACGACCTTACGGATGCGAACCGTACGCTCTCCCAACTGAGCTACAGGCCCAAATAGCAATGCTGGTCTCCCAGCGCGGATTATCATAACACACTTTTTTGAATTTGTGAAGCCCCTTTTTCATTTTTCTGTTGATATTTTTTCTGAAATATAGTAGAATACCATTTGTTCAACAACTCCTCCGCATACAGCTGCGGAACCGGTCTTGCGCAATGGGTACCTGCGAACCATGTCAGGCGGGGAACCGAGCAGCATTAAGCGGGACCATCCATGTGCCGCAAGGACGCCGGTTCCGCAGCTGTATACGGGGGAGTATTTCTATTGTAAGGGAGGGCTGCGGATGTATCAGGCGCTTTACCGCAAGTGGCGTCCCAAAACATTTGCCGACGTGGTCGGTCAGGAGCACATCACCGAGACCTTGCAGCGCCAGGTGGCGGAGGGGCGGCTGTCGCACGCCTATCTTTTCACCGGCACGCGCGGCACGGGCAAGACGACCTGCGCCAAAATACTTGCGCGCGCGGTCAACTGCGAGCATCCGGAAAACGGCAACCCCTGCAACCGCTGCCCGAGCTGCCTTGGCATCGAGAGCGGGCGGCTGCTCGACGTGGTCGAGCTGGACGCGGCGTCGAACAACGGCGTGGACAGCGTGCGCGCGCTGCGTGACGAGGCCATCTATTCGCCCGCGCAGGTAAAAAAACGCGTGTATATCGTCGACGAAGTCCACATGCTTTCGACGCCCGCGTTCAACGCACTGCTCAAGATCTTGGAGGAGCCGCCCGAGCATCTGATGTTCATTCTGGCGACAACGGAGCTGCACAAGGTGCCCGCGACGATTTTGTCGCGCTGCCAGCGCTTTTCATTCCGCCGCATCCAGCCGAAGGACATCGTGGGCAGGCTCAACTACATCGCGGGGCAGGAGAATATCGACTTAAAGGAGGACGGCGCGGCACTGCTGGCCCGACTGTCGGACGGCGCGCTGCGAGACGCGCTGAGCCTTCTTGACCAGTGCGCGGCCGCGGGCGGCGCGATCGACGCGAATGCCGTGCTCGACGCGCTGGGTTTGGCCGGAAACGTGCAGACCGCACAGCTCATGTCGCTGATCCTGACGCGCGATGCGCGCGGGGCACTCGAGCTTCTCGGCAAGCTCTACGACGGCGGTAAGGATGTGGGCGCGGTGCTCGGCGAGCTCTCGACCCTCTCGCGCGAGCTGCTCATCAGCGCGACGGCGGGGGAGGGCGGCGAGAGCTTACTCAGCGGCGCTTATGACGCCGCAACGCTCCGAAACCTGCGCGCGCAGGGGACGAGCGCACGCTTCATCCAGCTCTGTACGATCTTGCAGGAGACGGCGGCGCAGCTCCAGTTCAGCGTGAACCGCCGCACGGACGCAGAGCTCTGCATTCTGAAGCTCTGCGACGAAACACTCTCCGGCGACCTGGCGGCGCTCGGCGCGCGCATCGCGCGGCTCGAAGAGCAGATCGCCGCGGGCGTGCAGTTCGCAGCGAAGCATCCCGCATCTGCACCGGCGAGCGCACCTGCTCCCGCGACGGCGCAAAAGCTCGCTCCCGCACCGCAAAAGGCCGCGGAAGCGCCCACAGAGAGCGCAAAGCCCGCCGAGGAAGCGCCGCTTCCGTGGGACGAGCCGCCGCTGCCCGACGATTATGACGCGCCGCCGCCCTACGGCGAGCCGGTCGCGCCCGCACCGAAGGCCGCAGCGCCGAAGATAGCAGCAGCACCCGCGCCTGCGCAGGAAGCGCCGACGAGTGGAGGCAGCGGGGATGATGAGATTTTCTACCAGCTCATGGAGAGCTATAAAAACCGTCTGACGCCCGACAAGCGCGCGTTCATCGGCATGGCGCAGGGCGATGTGAAGGATGACCTTCTCACCGTCTACTGCTCGACCGAGGTGCAGAAGTCCATGCTCGACCAGAAGGTCGTGACAGACGTTTTGAGCGAGGTCACGTCGCGCGCAGTTGGACGGGAGATCCGCGTCCGCTTCCTCGTGGGCGAGTGCCCGGGCGCGAAAAAGCGAGACAAGATGCAGGACCTCCTGCGCATGGGCAGTAAATTCGACAATTTTACAGTAAAATAAAAGGAGACAACAACGATGGCAAAGGGTTACAGCGCACGCCGCGGCTTTTCCAACGGCAGCGGCCAGATGCTCAAGCAGCAGCAGATGCAGCAGCAGATCATGAAGATGCAGGAGGACATGCAGAAGGCGCAGCAGGAGGTCGAGGAGAAGACCTTCTCGGCGAGCGTTGGCGGCGGCGTCGTCAGCGCCGAGGTCAACGGCAAGAAGGAAGTCACGAACATCACCATCAAGCCCGAGGCAGTCGACCCCGAGGACGTGGAAATGCTCCAGGATCTCATCATCTCCGCCGTGAACGAAGCGCTCCGCCAGGCCGAAGAGGCGATGGACGGGAAGATGAACGCGCTGACGAGCGGACTCGGCCTCAGCGGGTTTGGGTTCTGATTTTTCCTTTTCAAGCAAAAACAAAGCCCGCGTCGCGGGCGGGAGGTTTCCGCACTGTGCGGAAACGGGCAATAAAGGGGGTATTCTCTTTCCGAAGAGAATACCCCCTTTAAATCCCCCAGAGAAAGGCGAGGGGAGTTCCCCTCGACCCCCGACATTGGCAGTTTGTAGCTTGAAGAGCTGCACGCGCTGCGCAATCAGGTGCGGTGTACATGGCTTCGCCATGAATCACTGCGATTCGAAACATTCAGCAACCGCGCCTTACTATCGTGAGGCGCGAGTGACGATTGCTTGGCGGCAGACTGCTTGCCGAATGCGGCATTGCTGTGCTCGCCGCATTGATGAGTGCTCCGGTAGGCGGAAATTAGTTTGCACTCCTACAAGATGAGCAGAGCGGCACCCGCAAGGGGTGTGCCGCATCCGTAAGGCAGCAAAGCCGCCAACGGCTGCGCAACAGCGGATAGTAGGAGCAGAGGCAAATCGTATAGCAGCTCTAAACGCGGCAACGCCGCGCGCAGGCAGTCACCTTCCGGAGGCACAAAGGCCATTCGGGCCTGAGACGGCCAATCAAAGTCTTTCTCTTGGGGTTCCAAAGGGGCCATTCTCTTTTGCGAAAGAGAATGGCCCCTTTGACTCGCTCCCCTGCACGGTGCAGGGGAAACTTCTCCCGCATTGGTGCGGGAATCGTTGCAAATTATTCTGCGAAAAATGCTTCGATCGCCCCGCGTGCAGCGGCCACGCTGCCTTGCACAAAATTCGGCTTGCCGCCGCCGCGGCCGTTCAGCTCGGCATTCATCTTTTTCGTGAGCTCACGAAGATCGCCGTCGATGTGCCCGATGGCGTACTTGTACGCGCCGTCCGCGCCGGCAAAGACCGCGCAGCGTCCGCCGCAGTGGTTCGTAACCGCGTCGCAGAGCTTGCGCAGGCTGTCGCCGGACATTTCGTCCTCGAAGAGCAGCACGTCGCCCTTGCCTTCGTACTGCGCGGCGGTCTGGGCGAAGACGGACTCTTCGAGCTTTGCGCAGCGCTGCTTGAGCGCGGAAAGCTCAGCGAGCACGCGCTCGACGCCCGCAAAGCTCGCGTTCGGCTTGACGGAGAGGGCCTGTGCGATGCGCACGTCCTGCGCCCAGCACTCCGAAAGGTAGCAGTGCGCGCGTTTGCCGGAAAGAAGCTCGATGCGAACGCCGTCGCGGAACTTCTGCACGGAGAGGAACTTGACGAGTCCCACCTGACCGGAACGCACGACGTGCGTGCCGCAGCAGGCGCAGCAGTCCGCGCCGGGGAAGGAGACGATGCGCACGTCGCCCTCGAGCGGCTTTTTGCTGCGGTACTCGACCTTGTCGAGCTCCGCGCCGCGATAGAACTGGATGTCGATGGGGTGATCCTCATAGATGTACAGGTTGGCGAGCTGTTCAATCTCCATAAGTTCATCCCACGAAATGTCGGCGTTGAAGTCGATCGTGACGACGTCCGCGCCCATGTGGAAGCCGACGTTGTCGCAGTGGAAGCGCTCGCAGATGAGGCCCGAGCAGATGTGCTCGCCCGAATGCTGTTGCATGTGGTCGAAGCGGCGCGCCCAGTCGATCTTGCCGGAGACGCTCTTTCCCACCTCGAAGGGCTTGTCACAAAGGTGCGTGATAACGCCGTTTTTCTCGTGGACCTCGAGCACGTTCGCCTCGCCCAAAACGCCGGTGTCATACGGCTGGCCGCCGCCCTCGGGGTAGAAGGCCGTCTCCGCGAGGACAACGGCGTAGCCGCCCTTCACCTCGTCGCAGGAGACGACGGTGGTGGCAAAGCCCTTCTGAAAGGGATCTTCATAGTAGAGTTTTCTTGTTTCCATGGGGTTCTCCTTTAGTCGATCAGGCCGAGCGCCTGTTTTTCGTGCAGCACGCGGAAAACGTGCGCATCAATATCGCTTTCGGCGATCTCGCCGGACTGGACGGCGGCGATCACCTGCGGGATCTGCGTCTGATAGTCGGTGGTCACGATCATGTCGTTGCCCGCCTGAATGGCCAGCACGGCGGCGCTGCCGTCCTGCGCGTAGGCTTTGACGGCATCCATCGCGAGATCGTCCGTCACGATGACGCCGGTGAAGCCGAGCGTGTCGCGCAGCAGCGTGTGGACCTTCGCCGAAAGGGACGCGGGATACGCGCCGTCCATGCACTCGACGATGTTGTGGCTCACGAGCACGAACGGCGCACCCGCGGCGATGCCGGATTCAAAGGGGACGAGGTCGGACTTTTCAAACGTGGTGTACGGGCGCGCGTCGAGCGCGATGCCCGTGTGCGTGTCGGCGTTGTTGCCGTAGCCGGGGAAGTGCTTTAAGACGCAGGCGACGCCGGACTGCGCATAGACGGGCACGACGCTTGAGATATAGTCCGCGGTCGTCTGCGCGTCCTGCCCGAACGAGCGCGCGTAGATGAAGTTGTCGGGATTCGTCGACACATCGCACACGGGGGCGAAGTTCACGTTGACGCCGAACGCTTTGAGCTTCTGGTTGTAGCTGAGCGTTCGTTCGAGCAGTCCGTCGAGGCCGCCCGCGGCATAGAGCTCCTGCGGGGAGGGGAGAGGTTCGGAGAAGAGATTCGGGTTTTTGCTCGCGCGCGTGACCGTGCCGCCCTCTTCATCGCTGCCGATGAAAAGCGGGATGGCTGCCGCGGCCTGATAGGACGCGAGCGCCGCGGTGAAGTCGTCCTCGGTGAGCCAGTCACCGTTTGCGTCCTTATAGTCCCTGCCGAAGAGCAGCAGTCCGCCGAGGTGATAGGTTTCGACGTCCTCCGCCGCGCCCGTTTCGGGGCAGCGGACGAAGAAGAGTTGGCCGACTTTTTCCTCGATGCTCATATCTGCAATGATGTCGTTGATGCGCTCATCGGGCGTTTTTTCCACCGGCTGCTCGATAGGAGGTTCCGGCGTCGGATCGACGGCGGGTTCATCGGGGGTGTCGTTTTTCGCGCCGCAGGCGGCGAGAAGCAGAACCAGGACGAGGGAAAGTGCGGTGATTTTGAAAGATTTCATGGCGATTCTCCTTTTTACGATTCGGAAACAAAGTGCTGTTCGCGGTAATACTGCGCGCAGAGGTACCTGCGGCAGATCTCGGCGACGTCTGGGGGCACGTCGAGCGTGATGGAACCGTCGACCATGCGGTAGCCGTCCTCGTGCATCAGCGGCGTGACGGCGCGCGTCTCGCGCTGGAGCTGCATGAAGCCGTCGCCCGTCCAGCCGCACTCGAAGAAGAGCTTGTCCATCAGGAAGCACGGGGAAATGTCGCCGCCGTCGCCGCGGAAGTCCTGACCGAGGGATTCCCTGGCGGCCTTGTTGGCATAGATGAGGTAGGGGGTGGAGAAGTAGTTGTAGAAGCCCTCCTGCGTGGACACGTCGAGGTCAACGCCCATTTCGGCGTAGACGCTGCTGCCGTTGCCCATCCACGGCTTGTGGTCGCCGAAGAGCACGAGCACGATGGGCTCATCGCGCGCTTCCAGCTCGCGCGTGAGGCGGCGCATCTGCTCGATCGTGCTGCGGATGCCGGCCAGGTAGTTGTTGATGACGCAGCAGCTTTCCATCGACCAGCCGGTCTTGGCGGGCGTGACGTACTCCTCCCAGTAGGTCTCGGAGCTGTACGGCCCGTGGTTCTGGTACGAGACGGAGAAGAGGAAGAGAGGGTCATCGTCCTCCGTGCGCGAGTCGATGTCGTTTAAGAGGTAGTCGACGAGCACGGTGTCGGACTTGAAGAGCGCGTCTTCGATGGAGATGAGGTCGCCGAAGCCCGATTCGTTAAAGACGCACTCGTCAAAGCCAAGGTATTCGTTGACGTTGCTGCGGTTGTAGAACCACGAGTAGCCGGGATGGCGGTAGAGCGCGTCGTAGCCCTGATCCTTGAAGTAGCGGACGTAGGAATTGATCGGGCCGCGGAACTCCTCGTGCTGGCTGTACCCCGTGAGGAAGCCCCATTCGGTGTTTGTCGTGCCGCCGGCGAAGATATTCGTGAGGAGGTTGCCCGAGACGCTGCGGCTCTCGAGCTCGTGCAGCGGCTCGTAGAGATTCCGCACGGCGGAGATTTCATTTAACTGGGGGAAGTCGGACAGGTCGGAGAATGCCTCGAGCATGATGCCGGCGACCGTGATCTTCTGATCGTCGGGAATGTCGGTGTCCGCATACTGCTCAAGGATCTGTTTGGCCTCGCTCTCGCGGTAGCCCTCCGGCGGCTCGGGGAACATGTCCTGCACGCTGTGCAGGAACGGATACGTCGTGCCGCGAGAGATGTAGACCTCGACCGCCGACCACGGGGAAATGAGGTCGTTGTTGGCGGTCTCTTTGTAGATAGATGAACTGGTGTAGAACTCAAAATAGCACGCGAGCGTGACAGAGAGCATGAGCATGATGCCCGCAAGGCGGGAGCGCGGGCTCATGCGCTCTTTTCGGAGCATCAGGCACGAGAGCGCGAGCATCAGCACAAAGCCCTCAAGAACGACGATCACGGGCGCGGAAATTTCGAACGTGTAGTTGCCCATGATGCCGCCCGCCGTGCGGATGAGCCGCAGGTCGGTGGCGAGCACGGGGTCGCCGCGCAGCTGCACCTTGTAGTAGCTCGCGAGCGCGAGCGTGAAAAACGGCAGCGCCGAGAGCAGGTACGCCGCCCACGGACGAGCAAAGAGGAAAAAGCCGAGGTAGACGAGTGAAATCGGCGCAAGCAGGTTCATCGCTACGAGCAGCGGAATTTTGAAATACGACTGCAAGAGTGCCGTCGCGTCGATGCTTGCGTAGGAATGTGCCGTGAGGTAGAGCGAGAGAAGGCCAATGCCCGCGCCCAGCACCGTGAGCCAGAAGAAGACCCAGATGCGGTGCACCCAGCGCATCACCGCGCCCGTCGACTCGTCAGGCCGCACCAGAGAAGAGAAAAAACGCATGTTGGGGACGTCACCTTTCTGAAAGCATAATAACAAAGTATATCATTTCGACAGGAAAAACGCAACCGGACAAGTTTCCCGTTTTGTGGGGTTCTTGCCGGCCGCCAGTATGGCGAATATCTCAAAGAGCTCCCTGACTACGGTGGAAAAAAGACCAGCCATGCCCTCGCAATCTACGGCAGCATCGTGATCTTCTCCCTCTACCCTCTGCTGCCGGACCATCCGCCGGCAGAGGAATTGCAGGAGCTTGTCACGAGGCTTTTTATGTCGGGATTTGTAAAGCTGGGAAAGATTTTTGACTTGAACTGCAGCTTTGACATGTGGCTGATCGACAAGGTCTTCCAAGGAGTGGGGAAAAGGGACCGCAAGCTGTACGCGCAGCATCCGGTGTGCTTCTGCAATGTATCCGAGCCGTACGACAAGAAAAACGTGCCGCGCGATACCATTTTACGCAGTGCCCAAATGCGGAATTTGCGAAAAAGCACGATCTGATGCAGGTGCTGCCGCTTTTCTGCAATTCCGACTACTGGGGAATGAGCCAACTTCACGGCGCCTTGCTCCGCCGCGGCACCTGCGGGAACGCCGACAGATGCGACTACTGCGTGGTCGGGTCTGAAAATTCGATGGCTAAGGAATATGAGATCATAAAGGATGAAGCCGGATTTTTGGCGAGCCGGAAGATCGAAAAATAAAGAACAAAGGACAGCTCTCGAAAGAGAGCTGTCCTTCTTGCTATTCTGTGGAAAACTTTTCTCAGAACGCGCACTTTTCGCGCAGGAAGTCCTTGACCTGATCGATGGGGATGCGGACCTGCTCCATGCTGTCGCGCTCGCGGATGGTGACGCAGTGGTCGGCCGCGATGCCGTTGGCCTCGTCGCCGACGGTGTCGAAGTCGAACGTGATGCAGTACGGCGTGCCGATCTCGTCCTCGCGGCGGTAGCGCTTGCCGATCGAGCCGGTCTCGTCGTAGTCGACCATGAATTCCTTGGAAAGCTCGTTGTAGAGCTCCATCGCGGGACCGGCGAGCACGTCCTTCTTGGAAAGCGGCAGGATCGCGGCCTTGAAGGGGGCGAGTGCGGGGTGGAAGTGCAGCACGACGCGCACGTCGTCGTTGCCCTTCTTGTCCTGGCCGACGACCTCTTCATCGTAGGCGTCGCACAGGACCGCGAGCACGCTGCGCTCCACGCCGAGCGACGGCTCGATGACGTAGGGGACGTATTCGACCATGTCCTTGCCCTCGCCCTCGCGATAGACCATCTTCACGCCGCTGGTGTTCTGATGCTGCGTGAGGTCGTAGTCCGTGCGGTCGGCAACGCCCCAGAGCTCGCCCCAGCCGAACGGGAAGAGGAATTCGAAGTCCGTCGTTGCCTTGGAGTAGAAGCACAGCTCCTCGGGATCGTGGTCGCGCAGGCGGAGGTTCTCGTCCTTCAGGCCGATGGAGAGCAGCCAGTTGTGGCAGAACGTGCGCCAGTAGTTGAACCACTCAAGGTCGGTGCCCGGCTTGCAGAAGAACTCGAGCTCCATCTGCTCGAACTCGCGCACGCGGAAAATGAAGTTGCCCGGCGTGATCTCGTTGCGGAAGGACTTGCCGATCTGGCCGATGCCGAACGGGAGCTTTTTGCGCGTGGTGCGCTGGACGTTATTGAAGTTGACGAAGATGCCCTGCGCGGTCTCGGGGCGGAGGTAGACGGTGTTCTTTGCGTCCTCGGTCACGCCCTGGAACGTCTTGAACATGAGGTTAAACTGACGGATATCGGTGAAGTTGTGCTTGCCGCAGGTGGGGCAGGGGATGTTGTGCTCTTCGACAAAGTCCTTCATCTCCTGCTGGGAGAAGGCGTCGATGGGCTTGGGAAGCTCGAAGCCGGTCTCGGCGCACCAGTCCTCAATGACCTTGTCGGCGCGGAAGCGCTCGTGGCACTCGCGGCAGTCCATCAGAGGATCGGAGAAGCCGCCGAGATGGCCGCTCGCCACCCAGGTCTGCGGGTTCATCAGGATCGCGGCGTCAAGGCCGACGTTGTAGGGATTCTCCTGCACGAACTTCTTCCACCAGGCGTTCTTGATGTTCTTCTTGAGCTCGGCGCCGAGGGGGCCGTAGTCCCAGGTGTTGGCAAGGCCGCCGTAGATCTCGCTGCCGGGGAAGACAAAGCCGCGGTTTTTGCACAGCGCGACGATCTTGTCCATCGTCTTTTCGGTGTTTTTCATGGTGAATTTCTCCTTTCGATGTTTGGCTCAGGAGATAAAAAACGCCCTGAGCCTATTAAAGTAGGCTCAGGGCGAACAAATCATTGTCCGTGGTTCCACCTGAATTCCCCGCTGGATGCGGGGCACTTCGTTCCCTTGTAACGGAGGGACCGGCACGGCATTTCCGCCGCGCGGCTCAAAAGCGCCGCCTTTTCCGTTCCGCAGGGACTTGCACCGGCCGTCCCCTCTCTTGAGCGGGTGAAAAGAAAAGGCTTCTTTCTCGCTGCCTTTATTGCGCTCAGCATACCATGACTGAAATTGTTTGTCAAGACAAACCGAGAATCCCTGCGTACCCGCAGGGGAGCGGGCAAAGGGGGATATTCTCTTTCACAAAAGAGAATATCCCCCTTTAAATCCCCCAAGAGAAAGGTTTTCACATTGCAAGCGAGCAGCTCGAAGAGCTGCAATGCTTGCCGATGCTACTGCCTGCGCGCGGCGTTGCCGCGTTAGCACTGCTACACGATTTGCCTCTGCTCCTATTATCCGCTGTTGCGCAACCGTTGGCAGCTTTGCTGCCTTACGGATGCGGCACACCCCTTGCGGGTGCCGCTC
>OOAC01000329.1_pt1 | contig 45433 bp, 44 predicted proteins | sample 1671041 | NCBI WGS metagenome assembly OOAC01 (sample SAMN06348116, study PRJEB24527) | human gut metagenome | biome: human gut; feature: ankylosing spondylitis patient; material: feces | host: Homo sapiens | place: China | collected 2015-10 | reverse complement strand
ATTATTTTAATGTTTTTGTTATTTCTCATATAGTGTCAAATTGGTTATAAATGCCCTTAATTATTCGTAATTGATTTAGCACTGATTGAATTCCATTCTTTTTTTAGAATGGAATAAACACGGGTATCTTCATATTTCGGGGTGCCGTTAGGATTGTTTATAAATGTCACAAATTCCTTGAAGCATCCTTCGCGGCGCATACCAAGGCGTTCGCATAAGCGTTTGGAGCGAATATTGTCATCTTCCACAAATCCATAGATACGCCGTGCACCCGCCTCCCGAAAAAGATAATCCAACAATCCGATAACCGCTTCACGAGCTAATCCTTTGCCCTCAAAACGTTTGTTGAAATGCCAGCCCACATTGTAAGTATCTTCATTTTCACGCAAAACGAAAACATCACCGATTATAAAGTCCTCCTTTTTCAAACTCACTGCATAGCGTTGCATATCTTTTTGGGAATACTGCATATATACGAATGCCGCCTCTTCAGAACAAAGGCGGTCGGCGGCAAAGCAATTCACACGAGGATTTGAAAGATATTCCAAAAGTCCAACAACGTCTCTCTTTTGAAAGTCTCTGATTACAAGACGTTCTGTTTCAATTTTCATACACTTTTTTTTGAGATGCAAAATTATACCCCTATAAAAGTTCTTGCAATTCAAAGAGTATCGAAGCGGATAAATTAAAGTCCGAACTATCCAAACTGACAGTTAAGACCGAAAAAAGGATAATCTTTCAAGTGCAGATCGGTTTTAACAAATACAATGTGTATTTCACCAATAGTTATTATCGTTTCGATAGTAATTTTATCCGTTTCAGCCTGTTTATCCTATCAACCAAAGGAGTAAAGCCTTATCTTTGCCGAATCAAGAGTAACTTTGCACCCGATATGACCCAAGTGAAAATGAAAATAATGAGTTGGAAGAACGGCCTGTTGCTATCTGCCGTCTCCTATGTATTCTACCTTGTCATGTGGTTTATACTCGATGACAAGACCATCGACCAATTGCCGGGAATGACAATCGCTGATTACATGGTCGATTTTCTGCTGTGTATGCTTTTTACCTACATATCCTTAGGATTCTGTTTTCTGGTCTTCAGGGTATTGCCGTTCAGGACATCCTACGTGTGGGGAATGGTCTATGCATCCTGCCTAATGGCACTGAACAATATCGTTGCGTTCGGTATGATAACCTTGTTCAATTTCCTATGGGACGAAACCGACAACGGGCTTCTCGACGAACTCCTCAACATGAAAGGCGCATACACCTTTGCCATGATATCTACCTTCCTGTCAAGCGTCTATGCCAACTCCTTCTACCTTCAGTCTTACATCAAGGCGCGCGACGAGAAACAAGCACTCGAAATGGCGCTGATGAAGGAAAAAGAGATCGCCTTGCAGTCGCAACTCAACTCGCTGAAACTGCAAATCAACCCGCACTTCATGTTCAACAACTTCAACAACCTGCTGGAACTGATTGAGGAAGATACCGAGCTTGCCGGAAAATTCCTGAGTAACCTATCGAAAGTGTACCGATACATCATCACCAATCTGGACCGCAATCTGATACCCGTTGCCGACGAAATCAAGTTTCTTGATTCATACTTGTATTTGATGAAAGTACGCCACAACGAAGGGGTCATTGCAAAAGTAAGTCCGGGCGTCAGACAATGCAAAGGTTTTCTTCCTCCGGCTGTATTGCAGCTTCTTGTAGAAAACGCAATAAAACACAACAGCTTTTCATCTGAACATCCGTTGGTTATCAACATAAAGTTGTCCGATGATTACATAACCGTCTGCAACCTGAAACGACCTTTGATGTCCCCAATCGAATCAACCGGTTTAGGACTTAAAAATATCATAGAACGATATGCTTTACTTTGTGATAAAAAGGTCAAGATAGAGAATGCCGAAAACTTCTATTCGGTAAGTCTGCCCATCATAAAAAACATCAACCCTTATGAAAATACTGATTCTTGAAGACGAACAGCGCAATGCCAAATGCCTCATAAGGCTGCTGAACGATATTGACAGAACATTTATTGTTGAAGGTCCGCTTGCCAGCATCAAAGAAACAGTCGAATTCTTTCAATCTGGCAAAACCACAGACCTCATCCTTGCTGATATCCGGCTAACTGACGGTTTGAATTTCGAGGCTCTTAAACATGCCCAGGCAACCGTTCCCATCATATTTACCACCGCATACGATGAATATGCAGTACAGGCATTCAAGTTCAACAGTTTTGACTATCTTCTGAAACCGCTGGATCCGGATGAACTTGAAGCGGCCATTGACAAGGCAGTCAAAGCCGGAAAGAATTATACCGACGAAAACTTGCAACAGCTTTTTGACGCCTTACAGAAGAGCAAGTTCCGTTATAGGGAGCGTTTCCTGCTTCCTTATCGTGACGGATATAAGACCGTGCGAGTTTCGGACATCAACCATATCGAAACAGAAAACAAGATTGTACATCTTCGTCTCAACAATGGCACTTCCGAAGTGGTCAATGTGTCAATGGATGAACTTGAACACCAACTGAACCCGGACTATTTCTTCCGGGCAAACCGCCAATATATCATCAATGTAGAGCACGTTTTGTTCCTCGGTAATTATTTTGGAGGAAAGTTGATTGTCCGTTTGAAAGGTTATCCGAAGACGGAAATACAAGTGAGCAAGGAAAAGGCGCAGAGGCTTAAAGAATGGATTGACAGGTAGACTATTCTTGCAAAAAGAGTATCAAATATATTTAGTTTGTAAATCAAGTATCTAGATTTCTATTTATCAGTTAGAAAGCCAGATACTTGATTCTACTATATTTTCATCCCTTTCAGTTAGTTCTTATTCTTAACAGATGTCCGACAATGACATGGTCGGCAATGAAGTTACCCGTCGGACTTCGTTCACTTGCCGAACTGCGAACCAAAGGGACATCCAGCTATACCATAGAATCATCCCGTCTTTGTTGCCACTTAGCCTCCATTTCTCTTGAAAGCTCCATTATCTCCCGGCTCAGCTTCACAAGGTCGATGGTGCACTCCTCCAGCTTGTAGAGCAACGCCATCGCCTTCTTCTCCGAGAAGTGGATGCGCAGCTCCTTGACGACCTGATTGTAGTTCGTGCCTATGCCACGGAACTGGGCATGGAAATCCGACAGCTTGGTGTAGTAGTCCACCAGCGTCTTGTCCACTTTCAGCACCTTGAACTTCTGTCCGAAGAAGTGCGCCTTGAGAAAGACGGCTTTCGCGTACACGTTAGATTCCTCGTACATCGTCAGGAATCTGTTCCATTCCACATCATCGAAGCGCACCATCACGCAGTGCGTCTTCGGGTTCAACTTGGGATTTCTCCCGTACTTGCTCTTCTTTTTCATACTTCTTATTTTTTCAATTTTATGGCTTGTCCATTGTTTAATCTTTGATTAATGAACCCCGAAATTATCCGACTGCGGAGGATAATTCTGCCCACGGCGGTGAAGGTGTTTTCAGTTACTTAGAATTATTCGGGTAACTGAAAATATATCTTGCTATGTCTTTGAAGACATAACAATCCTCCGCTTGTCGGATTGTTTTCCGAGTGTAATCACTCATCTTGGGTATCGGTTAAGCCGATGAAGTGTATTCACCAGCCTAACCGACTTTCTGTAATCCCGTCAGAGCTTGCGCCACTGCTCGATGTCGTTCCGATAGGTGTCGAGGTGCAGGCGGACGAGGTTTTCAATCAGCCCCGATGCGCTCATACCCTTTCCTCCGAGGAAGCGGACAACCCTGTCCAGTTCGTCACGCACCGTCTCGCTGACAAACACGGGCTTGCGGTTGATAATCTTGGGGACTTGGAGATAGGTGGCGCGGTACTCCTCCAGCGACAGCCTGCGCTGCTTGCTGCTGACACGCTTCTGCGGCATTGCTGTTTCCCCGACCGCCTCACTTGACGGTTCATCCGCCATAGCGGTCTCCGTTTCTTCCGTGACGGTCTTGCCGGGCTGTTCCGGCTCATCCGGCTCCAGGCCGATACGCCTGTAGATGTCATTCATCGACTTGGGAGTGTAGGATTCCCTGCGTCCCATCTTTTCCACGATTTCACGAGCCTGCTGCTCTGTAATGCTTGGTTCTCTCTTCATTGTAAAAAACAAATTGATTAAGTTATTAACTGTGGTCTTGGTAAGCACCTCGACCGATTATCGGGAGCAAAGTAAGATGCTTCAGTGCAGTCTGTCAAGCACTTGGGTTCTCTTAGGCAATTTTGTATGGTTTTGCTTTATGGTGATAGAAATAACGGTGCAGACTTCACCGTTTTGCCGGATGTATATAACCGAAAGGGAAAAAGGTTTAGTTACGGGTGATTTTGAATTAAGCTCTTATTTGGGCTGTGGTGTCCTTATTAAATATAGGAATTAAGGGCTAAGGACTGGGCGGATTGGGCAATCGGTGAACCATGCCTGTGCCAACCTCTACCACCCTGTGCCACTTGCTGCCAGACCAAATTGAATCCATTGCCGGATGCCGGATTATGTATTTCTTTGCGGGAGAAGGAATGATAGCCGCCAAAGGAAAAGTCGGTATCACGGACAATGACTACCGTATCAGCGCAACATGCTACCACTTCCGGGAAACCCATTGTCAAGTAACGGATTATACATTCCTTTGCGGCATAAGAAACAGTAACAACTAAAAAAAGACAATATGGAAATCGTATCAATCGAAAGAAAGACCTTTGAGGAGCTGGTCGCCAAGTTCGACCGCTTCGTCTGCCGTATGGATGCCATCTGCCATCGGCACGGCGAAAAGAAAATGAGCGAGTGGATGGATAATCAGGACGTATGCCGGATGCTCAATATCAGCCCACGAACCTTGCAGACGCTTCGGGACAATGGGACTTTGGCATACAGCCAAATCAACCACAAGACCTATTACCGTCCCGAAGATGTGCAACGTATCGTCTCCATCGTGGAGGACAGACGGAAGGAAGCAAAGTTCAAAGGCAGGACAATCTGATAACCGAATAGAGTAATGACAATAATTCCACTAAATCCAGAGTAATATGAACGAACTGATTAACAAAGACAACGAGTGGATAATCCACTTCATGGGCAGTCTTGACCGTCTGCTGGACAACGTAGAGCATCTGACTGCCAGCTACCGCCCGACACTGAACGGGGAGCGTTTCTTCACGGACAAGGAGGTGTCGGCACGGTTGAAAGTGAGCCGCCGAACACTTCAGGATTACCGCAACGAAGGGCGGATAGCCTACATTCAGTTGGGCGGCAAAATCCTCTACCGAGAGTCCGACATCGAAAGGATGCTGACTGACAGCTACCGTACCGCCTACCGACAGACGGCTATCTGATTTTCTTGAAAGAGCGCAGTTTGCCGTCTGCCCTATGTTTGCGACAGCAATGGTACAATAAAAAAGGAACGGCTTACGGATGAAGCATCAATGTTTAGCTTCGTCTGTAAGCCGTTCCTTCTCTTTCTTCTGATTTCCCGTCAGTCGCTTGTTTCCGTTGCCGGATGCCCAAAATGCGTGTGGTTGGCAGGGGCAAGGTTTTCGGGCTGAATACGCTCAACCCCGTTGAGGAAGATTCTGCCCGAAACGGCTATGCCGCCCGACCTTGCCAATGCTGTCAGAGCCACACGCTACCTTTGCATCCGTGCATCGGGAACAGGTGGCTGACGGGAAGAACCTCGACTATACCATAGGTTGCCATTCTTACCATAGGAAACAAACAATGTAACCGGGATTCCTTTCTTGGTGGTGCAGATTTCATTTATTACGAACCGCCTGAACAAAAGGGTCTCTTTGCTACATATTCTGAAAGCGATGGCTATAATCATTTCAAAATTATACACATCATAACTGATGCCGTCAGTTTGCTTGATATACTTCATCGTATCAGTTTCGTTCAACTCTTTGTTCTTGTAAATTGCCTGTATCATCTTGCGGATATTGCAAGAGAACACCCCGAACAGGTCGGCTATCTCGAACTGGGTCATCCACACTGGGGCTGTCGGTACGGTGACCGCTCCCATTTTACTGATTGTTATTATTTCTCTGCTCATAATCCCTTTATTTTATGATGATTATATACTGTTTTCTTTCTTTTCGCCAGCCGATATTTTCTTTCTTCGCTCCATCAGTTTGTCCATGTCTTTGGAGATTTTATCATCGGTTATCCGTGCATACCCCTGAGTAGTTCTGATGTTGGAATGTCCCATCATCTTGGCGATGCTCTCAATCGGTATATCCGCTGAAATCAGGAAAGTTCCGAAGCTGTGCCGACTTTGGTGATAGCTCAGATTTTCCTCCTTGCCTATGGCAACACCCATCTCGTGGATGTCAAACCAAAGTGAATCACGGCTTGGGAGAGGAAACACGGGCTTCTCATCATCGGTTGTGTTGTACAACGACAATATCTGTTCCGCTATGGGATGTAAGGGTATGAAAGCCTCCACCTTTGTCTTCTTGCGGTTGATGCGGATATACCGTCTGCCCTCCGCATTCGTCCCGATATGATGGGGATGAAGAAGTTTGATGTCCACATACGCCAGTCCCGTCAGGGTCGAGAAGATGAAAGCCCGTCTTGCCAGTTCCATACGCTTGTCATACATCGGGGTGGAAAGTATCTTTTTGAACTCATCGCGGCTGATGTACCTGTGCCTTGCCTCCGGCTTCGGTTCATACTCCAAGTCCTCGCAGGGGTTCACACGGATAATCTCCTTATCGACTGCCAAATACAATAAACGATTAAGCCAGCACATACATTTGTTGGTTTGGGAAGAGCTGAAATTCTTGCACTTCTTCAGGAAAGCTTTATAGGACTTGCCAAAATCCTCCGTCACTTCTTCAAGAGGAATTTCCTTTTTCCCGATTGACGCTATAAAGTCCGTCAGGTATTTCTGATAATACATGGAGTGACGGTAGGAAGAAGTGGAATCTATTTCCTCGGAATGTTTCTTCAACCGCTCCCGTTCCCATTCACCCATTTGCAATAAGGTAGTCGGATGGATATTATTCAGGGAAATATGGTTCTTCAACATTTCCGCACTGACCACTCCTTGCGATTTAAGTATCTCGGTATAGGCTTCCTCAGTCAGACGCAGGTATTCCCGTAAGCGGTTGTTCTCCCTGACGGTCTTTATCTCATTCTTCCTGCCGTTCCAGTCTTCGGGGCGGCAATAGATACCTGTGCTTATGGCGGTCTGCTTGCCGTCAATGGTTATACGGCAGAGTACGGCGGTCGTACCGTCAGCCCTCACCTTGCTGCGGTTAATATATGGCAATAATGAAAATGTGCTTCGCATATTGTTGTTGGATTTATAGGGTTAGTTTGAAATCTTGTGTCGCCTCTATGAACTTGTCCATATCCTCGAAGAGTTTTTTCGGACTGACACGGGCATATACTTGAGTGGTGGAAATGTCGGAATGTCCCAGCATCCGGCTGATGGTCTCAATCGGCACACCCGCTTCGAGCGTTATCAGCGAGGCGAAACTATGCCTCGCCTGATGATAGCACAAATCATCCTTGATGCCAGCCAATGCCGCCAACGCCTTCATGTGTCTTCTAAGATTAGGCCAGCGTAGTAAAGGGAACAATGTGTCCCTGTCCTCACTGTGATACTTTTCAATCAGTGCAATCGCTTCGGGAAGCAACTTCACGCTTGCCCGATGTTCGTTCTTCTTCCTGCGGTATTTCAGCCACAACGCTCCGTTATCGTCCGTGTACAAGTTCTCATCGGTAATGGATATCACATCCGCATACGAGACCCCGGTATAACACCCGAAGAGAAACATATCCCTTGCCAGTATGTGAGATTTACGATGCGGTTCAATTTCCACATCACGGATTTTCTCGAACGATTCACGGCTCAATGCCCGTGGGGTTTTATCCGACTGCTTGGGCAGGGTGAAATGCTGGAAATGGATTTTGTCTGCATAGCCTTCCTTATAAGCCAGACGGCATATTTTTTTCAGTATGGCAAGGTGATGTCGGACAGTATCTATTGCATAACCCTTATTCTCCATAGCGAAAACCTGATAGTCATGGATGAACTGTTCCGTAAGCTGCCCAAATGCTAAATCCTTGACCTTGTACTGATGCCCAATGAACTCACCAAGTGTCAGACGCATATAATGATAAGTCGAGTAAGAAGTTTTCGCACGGTCAATACCAATACGGGCTTTGAGGTCGTCACAGACAACATCAGTCATTCGCATGAGTGTCATCTGCGTTTCCATACTTCCTTGAAAATGATTCTTCACATCGGTGGCATCGAAATCCATTTTACGGCTCACAAGGTTGTCAAAGGCGTTGTTTACCGCCAACAACAGTTTCTCAATCTTGGTGTTGGTTTCCACCGCCTCCTTGCTCTTGCCATTCAGACGGCTTTCACAGGGATTCCACAGTTCGGGAGGGCATGACAGCTTGCATCCGAACTGCGCCATCGTGCGGTTGACGGTAATGCGTCCCATGATGGGAGCCTTGCCCGACTTGTCCAGTCCGCTCTTTTTGAGGTAGAGCAGCACCTTGAATTTTTCTACTTTCATACGCTTATATTTTTAAGTGCAAATTTACTTGCCATATAAGCGTCCCTTGATGCGCAAAACACTGTGTATTAACGCAAACAAAACGGTGGGGATTTCTTTTCATCGCTTTCCGTTACCTGTTCCCGTTTCGGTAACTGCCCGGCTAACGGTTTGGTAACTGAACAACCTCAATATTCCGTTGTCGTTTGCATTTTTTCAACTTCGCAAAATACCGAAATATCGCTTATTCCTAACGGTTTACGTTTAATCTATACCTGTTCGCTGTTGCTTGCTTTGCCGTGTATATTCCATATGGCACGGCATACATACGCAACGGAAATCACACTCTCTCATGGGGTCCCCCTTGAAACGGTCAGCAGGATGCTCGGCCATAGTCAGATAGAGACCACACAAATCTACGCGAAAGTGACCGATGAGAAGATAGACGCCGACACCAAGGCATTGAACCGAAAAATCTCGGAGCGTTTTTCTGTCGTCATTTAATAACCTTTTAAATGGAAAGAATATGGAAAAGAATACTGAAAAACAGAATGTCAAACGACGCAGCACTTTTGCCGTGCTGTTTTATATTAACCGCACGAAAGTGCGAAAGGACGGAATGTGCCAGCTATTGTGCAAGGTGAGCATTGATGCCGAATGGGCACAGATAGGAACCAAAGTCTCTGTCAATCCGGGCATCTGGAATCCGGAGAAAGGCCGTGCCAACGGAAGGAGCGAGAATGCCGTTACCGTGAACCGTGCCATAGATGACCTGACACGTGAGATTGCCGGACATTATGAGCGGATAAGAAACAGCCTGGGGTTCATCACGGCTGAACTGGTCAAAAACGCAGTCAAGGGTATCGGACAGAAACCGCTTACCCTGCTGGCTCTTTTCAAGGAGCATAACGAGGAGTTCAGGAAACGGGTCGGGATAGACCGCATACAGGAAACATACGACTCCTATCAGCGTTCCTACAAGCATCTTTCCGCTTTTGTCCGGGAAAAGAAAGGCGTGGAAGATGTGACGCTGCGAAGCCTTGACCGGACGTTTTATGACGATTTCGAGGTATTCCTGCGGACTGACCGCAACCTGAAACCCAAAAGCGTGCATGAACACCTGTACCGTTTGAAAAAGCTCACGATGCGGGCTGTGAGCCAGGGCACGTTGCGACGCGACCCTTATTGCCGCCTGCATCCCGAACTGCCCAAAAGGAAGAGCCGCCACATGAAACTGGAAGACCTTAAAACACTCATGACCACTCCGGTGGAGAAACCGCAACTGCAATTCGTGCGGGATATGTTCATCTTTTCAACCTTTACCGGACTGGCGTATGCGGATCTGAAACGGCTTTCGGACAAGGACATCACGCAGACCGGCGACGGCACATGGTGGATTCATATCCACCGGAAAAAGACCGATACGCTCTCTTCTGTCCGTCTGCTGGATATTCCTCTTCAAATCATAGAGAAATACCGCGGCCAAAGAAGCGGAGACAAGGTGTTCAATATTTATGCCCGCAGGTATTTTATCCTGTTGACTAGGGAATTGGGGCAGGTATATGGTTTTGATTTGACCTTTCACCAGGCCCGGCATAATTTCGGTACCCACATCACCCTTTCGCTCGGCGTTCCGATAGAGACGGTAAGCCGGATGATGGGACATACCTCTATTTCCACCACGCAGATTTACGCGCAGGTTACGGACACGAAAGTGGACGAGGACATGAAACGGTTGAGGTCCACAGGTTTCGGAAACAGGATAGACCTTTGCGAGGAGGATTTCACCGTCAGGAAAAAGCGGAAAATAAAATCACCGGCTGTATGAAATGGAAAACGGAGAAACTGCCTGCTGTCAGCCGGGCAGTTTCTCCGTGCTTGATTAAAGAAGCAGTACTATACCCAGCGCTGTTCCTCCCGGCACCGTTTGTAGGCATCGTCCAGTATTTTCATGATATCGGACTCTTTATAGAGTGCCTTCCCCTGTACCAGATAGTAAGGGATTACACCGAATGTACGGTATTCCTGCAATGTACGCCTGCTTACCCGCAGGACTTTGGAAAGTTCCTCGTCCGTAAGGAAACGTTCACCGTTGAAGAGTGATCTCGGTACATCTTCCATTACTGAAAGCATCCTCTCCATTTTCTCCAGTCCCTGGAACATCACGTCAATGCGTGGGTCTTTCTTGTCTATAAAATGATAGCTCATAATTTGCTCTTTATTAAAGGGTGGTAACTCAATTCCAATAATCTCCGTATATCTTCCGGTTTGTAGAAAAGCTTGTTCTTGATGCGACTGAAAGGAAGGAGACCTTTGGCACGATACGCCTGAAGGGTCTTTTTGTTGATGCGGAGTACGTCGCACACCTCCTGGTTGTCCAGCCAGTTTTTCAGGCCGAGATCCTCGACCGGACGGCACAGGCGTGTCACCCGGTCCTCAAATTCGCAAAAACGGACACGCAGTTCTTCAAAAGTCTGTTTGTCAATACATACAAGTTCCATATTCTTTCATTTATATTAATTTTCCATCTGTTTTTTCAGTCTCGCCGGCAAACGCCTGCCCTTTTGGTTGAGGAACGCCTCGACCTCGGAGGACTTGTAATAGGTACGCCCGTCTATCATGTAATAGGTCACGAGTTTCTTCTGGCGGTACCGCGCGAGAGTGCGTTTGGTAATGCTGAGCAGCTCGCACATGTCCTGATTGTCCAGCAGCTTGTCTCCGTCAAGCGCAGAGGTCTGGCGGTTCATACGGCTCAGCCTGTCTTCAATCCTGTCGAACCTTTCCATAATCTGATGAAGCATCATCTGGAAGGTCTCACGGTCTGTCTGTATCATAATACGGTCTGTCTTTAAAGTGTAAATAATTGACTGGTTACACCTTGTCGCGCAACAGGTTATATTATGATATAGGGCTAACGGCGTGCCAATGGCTCTGTATTTCACGAAATGACATAGCTATTCCGTTGAAATACAGCACAATAAAAAATAAAGGAGAAATATTTGATGGGAAATTAACCTTGCAGGATGCAAGGATTCTCGCAATCTGCAAGTTACATCCTGCAAGGATTACGATAAATCAGACGGCAGATGCCACCAGGCAGGACAACGGCCTTGTGTAACTGCCATTGCCGGACGGGAAAGATGGCCTGTATGGAATTCCCTTTGCCGGCGGAATAAGGAAAAAGGTAGATAATAAGTTCTTCCACAAGATTGTAATGGAAGAGGCCACGCAGGAGATCCAATGTTTCTGCATCAGAAACTTCTGCCAGGTAGATAAAGGAATCGCCTTTAGTGTCTTTTTCACAAAGAAGGTCTAGTATGTAATGGGGTAAAATCCGGGCATCACAACGCTCCCGCCAACGGGCAAAACCTTTCCTGTGGTTCATTACCCATCGCATCAGCACGTTGTCGGTTTCCGGCAGGAAGCCGTCCAGTGTCATCGCCGTTACAGCTTGGACTTTTGGCATAAATTCTGTTTTGATACCGGACCGTAAGCCGTCAAAAAAAGAAGCGTGCAAACACGCTACTTCTAATGGAGGCTCTGGAATGCCTTTGAAAGGAATAGGTGAATGCACGCTATGCGTAGGCATAGCATAAGCAATCACGCAATAGTTCCTTTCAATGTTAATTTTCCAGATTCCCATTAGAAACACCTTGCGGTCTTATGTCATATACAGTCAGCAATTGTCTTAGAGACAATATGTCGATTTTTCTCTATTTGTTTGCAAATGTACACATATTCAGTGAGATTTGCACTAACGGCAGGCTCATTTTTATTTCACCCCGTATTTCTTCATCTTCCGGTACAGTGTTGCTGGGTTGATGTTCAGCAGTGCGGCAGCCTGTTCCCGGTGTCCGTTGCAAGCTTTAAGAGCATTGATAATTTTCATTTTCTCCAATGACTCATCCTTCAACGGCTGAATTACCGGGGAGTGCGTATCTCCACTTTGGCGGATCTCAATATCCAATCCTTCCATATCCAGCATCGGAGTCTCCGCAATCAATACAGCACGTTTGATCCGGTTCTGTAAGTCCCGGACATTGCCCGGCCATGAATAGGTAAGCATCCTGCGCTTGGCATCTTCCGTAAAGCCTTGTGTTTCCCTTTTCAGTTCTTTCGAATGGCGTTCACGGAAAAACTCAGCCAAAGGGATGATGTCTTCCGGACATTCCGCCAATGAAGGCTGACGTATCTCGAATTCGCAAAGGCGGTGGTAAAGGTCTTCCCTGAACCGCCCTTCCTTGATGGCCAGTTGCAAATTCTCATTTGTGGCGGTAACGATACGCACGTCCGCTACCCGTTCCTTGTCACTGCCTATCGGAGTATAGGTATTCTCCTGTAACACGCGCAGCAACATGGACTGAATCTCATAGGACATTGTACCTATCTCGTCCAGAAACAGAGTTCCGCCTTTCGCCATGTCGAAATATCCGGTCTTGGCGGTGTCGGCACCGGTAAATGCCCCTTTCTCGTGACCGAAGAACAACGAGGCGGCCAGTTCACGTGGCAGTGCCCCGCAGTTCACCGCCACGAAAGGCATCTCCCGGCGTTCGCTGCCCAGATGGATGCTCTGTGCCACCGACTCCTTCCCTGTACCGTTGGCACCAAGTACCATCACCGACATTTCCGATGGAGCTACCAGTCTGGCAAGTTTCTCCACTTGTAGGATCTTCGGACTTGTACGGTGAAACAGTACCTTTTCCTGTTTCCGTACCGTAACCATGGGGCGGAACACATCTTCTGCCAGTTCCAGCAGATGTTCCTTGCGTACCGGCTTGGGAAGGTAGTCTATCGCTCCCAACTTAATAGTGCGCACCACATCGGGAACCGACACATACTCGGTCGTGATGATGAAAGGAATATCCTTTCTTTCCTTGCGCAGCCATTCCAGTAGAGATATTCCGTCCCCTTCGGGTAGACGTACGTCCGATAGAATCAGATCAAATTGTATTTTGCGTATCAGTGAACGGGCTATCGGTTCGTTCATAGCTGTCACGACATCATAACCAGCTTGTGCAAACCAGTCCTTCTGCATCTGAGACAGGCTGATATTGTCTTCAACTATCAGTATTTTCCGTTTCATTTGTCTGTCTTTTTCATTTCATTTTTTGCTGCTGCCATCAACATATCGGTATGATTTATTATCCGTTGAGTATATTCTTTTAAAGCAGTGTCACTGGCCCTTTCATCTTTTAAAAGGGAACGATAAGCGAACAACATTTCTTCATTATGTAATAATTCCCACATCGGCAGCATACGGTGAACCGTTTCACGCAATTTCTTCCTATTACAATTTTCTATGGCCGAATTGAGTTCTTCAACATCTTTTTTCGACTGGTCAATAAAGGAACATAATAATTTTATCTTATCGCTCACCTCACACAACATCATGCTGAAATCTACATCATGCTTTTTGTCAGGGCAACCTCTTTCTATAGTTGACAACAGACCGATCAATTCTGTAGATGAGAACGGCTTATAAATACAGGCTGTAAATCCGACATTCAAAAAAGCATCTTTCTCCTTCTCTCCACGTGCAGTCATAGCGACAATGGGTATAGTCTTTGAATTGCCAATACTTGAGTTACGTAACAAAGTCAACAATTCAAACCCGTTGGTGTAAGGCATCAGGATATCTGTAAGCAACAGGTCATAATCTTTTTCCCGCATGGCTTTTACTACCTCTTTGACTGTGGTACAAGTTGTACAGGTCATGCCATTACGCTCTAACATTTCTTTAATGACAGCTTGCAACATACTGTCGTCATCAATAACAAGTACATTGTGATGCAGGTGTGTGAAATGCGCCGGGACATGTTTTTCGCTTTCCAACGGTTCATCCGTTTCCGGCATGGGAAGGGTCACACGAAATGTGCTTCCACAATTAATCAAACTTGTTACTTCTATTGTCCCATCAAGAAGATTGACAAGTCCTTGCGTGATCGGAAGCCCCAATCCGAATCCGTCCGCATTGGTTGCAGAGGTCTGGCGTTCAAAAGGACGAAAGATACGGGAAAGTGTCTCCTCACTCATACCAACACCGGTATCCACTATTTCCATGACCAGCAGTCCATTGAGATAGTGCACATTGAAATTGATTGTGCCGGTCTCCGTGAACTTAACTGCATTGGTAAGCAGATTGTCTATAATCTGTTCTATGCGGTCTGCATCACCATATAACTTGACTTCCGTATCCTTAAAATCACAATTGAACAGGATACCCTTATTATTGATTATATGAGAAAAACCGGCAGCGGTACGTTCCAATAATTCATGCAGGTCGAATGGGACATCGTTCCGTATTTCTTTCGCCTCGTTTAACCGGTACACATCCAACAGGTTGTTAAGCAGATGTACCACATGCTTGCACACCCTCCTTATATTATTCAGATGGATATTCCTCCGTTTCTTTTCACGTGTATCCATTGCCAGATCGGCACTGCCGTCAATGACATTCAAAGGGGCACGTATGTCATGCGATATGGTCAGGATAATATTCTTGCGCATTTCCAACAGCGCAGTGTTTTGTTGTATCGTATCTTCCAAACGCTTCCTTGTTCTTGCCTTTTCCCGTAAATCTTTTTGAATAATCAGATAGGATATGACAAGCAGAATAATGGCAGAGATAATCAGCCAGGAGATGACACATATGGAACGGTTGTAAGATTCTCTAAGATGACATTCCTTCGCTTCAAGTACACGTTCTGTCTGGTTGTTCATCGTGGTTATCAGATGGCGAAGCTTTCGGTTGAGTTCCTTGTTGTGGTTGCGAAGGCTATCGGTATAAGCATTGATACTTTCCTGCCGTTCTTCCTGCATGGATAGCAATTCCTTGTTCAATGTCTTGAGAATTGTAGATGCGGAAGGAACTATCTCCAGAGTTTCTTTTGCCCCTAAAAATCCTGTAAAACCTTTCTTTTTACGAATAACAGTACGCGGTTGAGCTTCCGCTGGTAAATGAGAGAATTGCATACCTTCCTGACTGTTCTGACTATGGAAAAGTTGCATAATTTGGTATAAATGCTCTTCTTTACTGGATAATAGATAGCGCAGCGAGTCTATTTGACTTTGGCTGACAAATTCCTCATACCCCTTGTGCATGGCCTGCAACATGGAATCGATATGCAGACGAAGAGAATGATAGTTCGCAAAATCCTCCTCTTCCCAAGAAAGGGCTGTTTCACCATAAGTTGAGAGAATCGTGATGTGATGCTGGACTATATTTCCATTGTGTTGAACCCGATGAATTGTTTGTGCCTCAGTTTCAATCACCAAAACCCTATTCCGCTCACGTACCATGATTATAATCATACCGATTATAGCCACAATCAACACCATATATCCAAAGATGATTTTATATTGAATACTCATTTATCAATATTTGCTGTTTATTTAGACACTATATGTATGTGGAAAGCAACCAGTCCTTCTATCCGAAATTTAAGGGTGGCTTGTATAAACGGTAATATGCCTATTAGTACGAAAAGCGATTGGGTATATTGTATTCTAAAATCATAGTGTACTTTGAACTGCGATAATAAGGCTGCGGAAACTCTATTGTTTCGTATGAAATGAGAGTATTTCCATTTCTTCTGTATTACTTGTCTCCTTTCAAGGGTATAAATCCTATTTGTTCCAATTGAGCGATTTTTTGATCCGACAAGCTTCCTCTTCGATAATTCCGCCGTTGGACTGTACACCAACGCCCCAATGCCCCTTCACGGCATCCGGGCCACCGTCCATTTTGGACATGAAACTGGTGCAACTGTTTCAAGTAGCCTTGCCAGACCTGTTCCGCCGACCACACAAATCCTATTTGATCTAATAGTGTTTGACGATCAGGAGAGAGTTTCCCTTGCTTGCGCATTTTTCGTTGTGTATGACACCATCCACCCAAGTTCCCTTCTGCCGATTTAGGAAAACGGTGAAATTTTCCGATAAAAAACTTCAGTTCCTCGTAGTTCTTCATCCATTCCCCTTGAAGGTCCTGATCCCAGACAAAGCCGATCTCATTCAAAGCCCGGATACGCTCTTTGCTTAAACGTCCATCCTTCCGCCTTTCCCGCTGGGTATAACACCAAGTCGCAAGCGGACCGTCTTCACGTTTAGGCCAGCGTCCGCAAGTATCAAAGAAGACTTTCAACGTATGGTATTCTCTCATCCATTTGGAGTCGAGCTGATTCCATTCAAAACCGATCGCATCAAGCTGATCGCACCGTTCCTTGGCAAGACGGCCTCGTTTGTAGGCGATGCGCTGCGTGTTGCACCAAAGGCCCAATTTCCCTTCCGTCACCGAAGGCCAGTCTTTCTCTTCCCGGTGGAACTCGACCAGTCGCTCGTACATAATCTGCCACGGTTCCAGCTCGGCTAGGATCTCTTCGATGCGGAGTCGGATATCCGACAAGTAACCGGTGGCGAGGAACGAGGTTGTTCCTTCAAATCCGTGGGGCGATGGAAGATAAGAGAGCCGCTCCAAGTGGCGAGCCATCACGTCGTAGACCGATTTGCCCGACAGATTATTCACGAAATCCAAGACAATCGGCTGTTTCCCGCTTCCAGCATCCAGACAGCGCCCTAGCTGTTGCAGGGTGACAATGTAAGATTCAGTACGTCGCAAGAACAAGACGGCATCCACTCCCTCGACATGCAATCCTTCAATCAGCATATTGACGGAAAAGAGTACGTGTAACCGATCCGACTCTTCCCGGAAAGCAGCCAACAACCGCTGGTTCTCCTGCTCGCTTTGTACATGATGGATTTCAAATGGCGTAATTGATCGGCCTGCCTGCGTGAGCCAGTCACACACTTCTGGCACCATCTGTCTGAGATCGGCCAGGTCACGACAGAAGACCAGCAGTTTGCGTACGCTTTCGGGCAGGAACTTCCGGATTACCGACGGTGCACCCAAAGCACCTTTGAAATCGACCCGCGCCAGGTCCAGTTTCTTTTGGATGCGCTCTCTCCGGCGGGCTGAACAACCGCTTCGGTCCAAATTTCTCTGGATCCGATCCAATTCATTATCCAATCCGAAGGCGCTTTGCACCAGCTTCGGAACAGGTAGAATGTGATAATACCATGCCTGCGGCAAGGTGAGTTCATAAAAGAGGTTCCCTTCAAAATAGAGATCGACCGTATCTACCATCCCTTCCGGTCGGATAGGGGTAGCCGATGTACCCAGCACACGAGCTGACGGGTTGGAATCTATCACCTGTTGCAAGGCCCCGCCCCAGATCTCAGCTCCGAAATGGTGGAACTCGTCGATCAGGATATGACTGGCTTTCAGCAATTCGCAAGATCCCCGGTGATAAATCAGTGACTGGAAGGTTTGATAGCGGATATTGGGAGATTGAAATCCTACGGCCTTTCGGATCTCGTCCAGAATTGTCACATTCGGAGCAAACACCAAGATTTTTTCCGCCGCATGATCTGCAATATAGCGGGCTAACAGATACGACTTCCCCGTCCCGGTTGCCTGTACTACGGCACCGATGTGATGCTGTTCAAAACCTTTACGGATCGCTCGATAGGCTGCTTCATTGTGTGGATAAAGTTCTATATGTTTTCTGCTGGAAAGGCTTCGTATGTAGCTCTCATCCGAGATAGTCAGTCCATGCAGTTCAAAGGAGAGTGCTTCCGGTAAGAATCCACCATGCGCAACAATACGGAAATAAAGGTTGCCGTATCCCCGGCTCAAAGAAGAAAGCTCAGCATAATAGCGTTCAGCATCCGATCTGCTCAGTGGCTGCTCATTCCAAATTTCTTTGACGATGGCATGCACCATTCCCGGCTTGAATCCGACCCACAGAACCCCGTCAGATTCCGTGACTTCGTAACGGAGATGGAGATAGCAAGTCGCTAATGGGAGAGACATTATGTTTTTATGTTGCTAAGAGTTATATAACAGAAATGCTACTATCTACAAATACCATTTTCTCTTCATTGTCAACATGTTTTTTGCATTTAAATATTTTTTTCATACACAGCTTCATATTGGCCGGCTATATGTTCCCATGTATATCGCCGCATGGCTATTTCTTTCATAGCCATACCATCTTTTACTTTCCGATATACCAATTTCGTCAATTCATCCGAAGTCTTAAAGTAATAGGCTTTATTTTCCGTAGTTTCCCGATTATATACTACGTCATACGCCAAAATCGGCTTCCCGAAAAACATTGCTTCCACCAACGAGGGATTGGTACCGCCTGCGCTATGCCCATGGATATAGCAAAAACATAAGTTCCGTAAAGCATATAGCTCGTCTAAATCATACACCGCATTCACCATTCGGATATTGCGGCATTTATCGTACTTCTGTTTTAATCCGCGGCTATATTCACTCCGTTCCCAGTTTCCAACAAACACGATGTCTTTTCCGTTGGCGGCAAATGCCTCACAAATTATGTGGCTGTTGTTTTCTGGTTCTATCCGGCATACGCTGACCGCATAATTTCCAGGCGTCACACCATATTTTCGCAAGATTTCTGTTTGTTTGTATTCCGGAATGTCTCTCAGCACCTGGTCTCCCCCGTATGCTATCAGAACTGCTTCTTTATGGTAAGTTTCCTCCACATAGTTTTGAATACCCTTATTATCGGCAATCACCACATCGGCATAGCGCACGGCCATAGCCTCACTGGTACGCAGAAACCACTTGGCGAACTTTCCCCATTTGGTGCGCTGGTGTTCCAGACCATCAATATTTACAATCAACCGCTTACGATAGAACAAACGAAATACAGGTAAGAAAATGCATCCGGACACACCCAATATTACCACGGTATCATATCCCTGCAAACATTTTAGCATTGATAAAATATCATAGGGTGTACTCTGTGCCCCATTGGCGTGGAACAGTGGAATATATTTCAAACGAGTTCCTTTGTAAGTTTTCATACGGACAGTATAATCCTTACTGCTGCAAAAAACAGTATAACGGACTTCCGGAGAACAGTTATCACCGATAATGTTCTCTACCAAAGTCTCGAAGCCGCCATACTTAGCAGGCACTCCCTGAATGCCAACAATAGCAACTTGCTTCATATATAAATGAAAAATAAATATGAACTATAAAATATTTTATGGTACAAATGTTGGAGTACATTTGTCTAGATAATTTCGAAACAATTGAATGAATATTTTGTCAATGAGAATTAAAATTGCAAAACGCAGATAATAATTATCAAACAGATATGCTGGCATATCCATTTTTTCAAGAGTCGGTAAATTTTGTTGGAACGATGATGTGTTGTGGGCACAACGGTTACGATGCTTGAATAAGCATTCATAAGCTTCTATAAGTGTTCCCAAGCGACAAATACTCATGTCTGAAGCCGTATTCTTTTGCCCGCAATTCTCGCAGTGACCAAAGAGGTCAACCACTTTTCCATTGTTATTGGTAAATAACAGGCACTTCTTATTGCAGCGGGAAAACATAGCCTTGAAATCGTAATAAGGCTTTTGAGACCACCCTTTTATCTGAGGATGATTATAAAATTCCTCCAGCTCATTTTTGGTTTCATTAATGAAATCTTCCTTTTCTGCCTCAGAAATACAACTGCATCCCACAGATATATGCTCCAATTGATGTATCAAGTCAAACAAGACCTTCTTCTTGTCACTATAGGAAGAACACTCGCCGAGAGGTTCTCTCTTATAACGCAAATATCTCAATTCATAATCATCAGTGGCCAACTCCCAACAGATGCATTTTAGCTTTTGCTCCTGCATTCCTGTCATCTTCAAAAACAGAGACTGCATGATATAATCGCATACAGGATAGGATGCGATTCCCGACTCTATATCCGATGTGGCAATAGCAGCTTCTTTCAGTATCTGTGATATTGGAGTTAGAATAAATGCGGTATGCTTTCTCATGGCTGCAAGTATGAATGGTATATACTAAGAGATTCCTCTATACGCATTCTCATATATTGAAGTTGCGCCGGAGCTTGTGCATGTTTGTCCGTTGCTTTCAATTCTCTAATTTTATGATCCAGTCGTTGCTTTAACTGACTCTTTCGTGTACAATCAACAGATTTATGTTTTAAGAGTACGTAATAAATCAATCCGAAAAAGTACATATCCATATTGATTATAGACGGATATTCTTTAGGCAGATTCAAATCAAGAACAGTTTGCTCCAATCGTTCCATATCCGCATAATAGTCCCTGTTAGCAAATAATGAATCGAACTTGCCAAACAGCTCCTCATATTCATCTTCCACTACAGAATAGACATAATCCTCTATGTATTCCTCCATCCTATACCCGTAGCTCCGCGCTACTTTCCTCACTTGTTGATGTTTGGCATAAGCTGATAGCAAACAGAGATAACGAACAAAATCCATCTGTTGTTTCATTGCGGCTAACTTTACAATATACCCAGAAGCAAAAGCCGGTTCAAAATAGCCTTCCAATTCGTTATTGAGGAAATAAAGCGACCGTCTGCTTTCCATCGGCAGCAATTTCTCTCCTTGTACATTTATCTCACGGAAAACTTTGGTGTAATATTTCTGCTGGTCAGAAGACGAAGGGCTGGCCGGTACAATGTATGAAAAACCCAAGAAATGGCTACTCCAAAAATCTGGAGATAGACCAAGATTCAAAGGTTTATAGTTGTTTTGTTCCAAATGAGATAAGATGTCTATTTTGTTTTTCCCTTTCTCCGTTAATGTGTGAAAGTTCCACTCCAACACATTGTCATAAGGGTCAATACCATCCTCAGGAAGCATTTCCGTTCCATTAGCCAACGCTGTAAGATGAGAGCGAAAACCTTCCTTATTTGGAAAGATGTCAAGATAGGCCAATAGTATGCATGTTAAACGCTGTTGACCATCTATGATGTAATGTTGCTTTTGTCCGCTAGCATCTGTAAACGCTCCAATAGTGACAGGAGGGATAAATCGCTCTTCTTTAATTGAGCAAATAAGAGCGTTCATTTTCTCTTCATCCCAAACAAAATGCCTTTGGTAAGCAGGCAAAGTTATCTTTTGGTTTAAGATTAGTTCCAACCAATATGCCAGCGAATACTCACCGTAATAAACTCTGTTTTCCATTATAGTTTAAAAATCATTTAGAAACTGTTTTGAATTTATCATTTAATCCTGTTAAACATAATTTGTATCATTGTTAGATATATCATGTTTTGTGAAGTTTCCGGAAGTACTTCATAGTCTTTGCTGAGCCTTCTAAAACTTTCGAACCATGAGAACGTTCTTTCCACAATCCATCTTTTTGGTAGTACTGTGAACTTTTTGGCGGCATCAGGTCTGAGTACAACTTCCAATACCCACCCAAATGTTTTTTTCACATTCTCAATCAATTCACCTCTGTATCCTCCATCAGCTACAATCTTTCTGAGTCTGGGAAATCTGCCTTTGAGATTACTGATTACATCAATGGCTCCTTTACTGTCATGTATGTTTGCAGCGTGAATAACTACAACCAAAATCAGACCAAGCGTATCAGTGATAATATGTTGTTTACGGCCTTTTGTCTTTTTACTTCCATCAATACCACGTGATTCACCGCCGTTACGGGAAGTCTTTACGCTGCGACTGTCAATCAGCCCCAGACTGGGGCTTTTATCCTTTCCACTCTGCTGGCGAACCATATCTCGCAGTGTCTCATGCACTTCCTCTATAAAACCATTATTTCTCCATTTACGATAATAATAGTAAACTGTATTCCAAGGAGCGAAGTCACAAGGAAGCATACGCCATTGACAGCCGGTTTTCACCAAATAGAAAATTCCATTGAAAATGGAACGAAGAGAATGTTTTCGCTTACGGTCTTTGTCATCTAAAAGATTTTCTATAACTTGCCACTGTTTATCAGTTAGATCAGTACAATATCCCATTTTATTACTCTTTAAATATGATTTGGTCGTTATATTTAAAGATAAGAAATAGATAGGAAACTGACAACTGATAGACTTTTTAATTAAATCAAAACAGTTTCTTAATATGTTTATTTTCAACAATGCTTTTCCCTAATCATATATGACACTAAGAGGTTTCTGTTTTAGATAAATTCAGCACAACTACACCTCACTGTGAAACGTAGATGCATCCGTTTGCCAGTATAGCATCTTCTTATTCTTTCCCTTTTTCTATTAATTTAATCAAGAGAGAGAGAGTTTCTGCAGCTTTATATTTCTGTGAGTGTATTAAAGCAGACTTTGATAGCTTGGTATAAAGGACCTTGTCGCTCAGCATACATCCGATTTGCATTTGAATCTTATCCAAATCCTGCACGTCCGTTTTATAACCATTCACACCATCTTCTACCATTTCTGCAATACCACCCACGGTAGGAACAATCACTGGTAGACCAGCGCTCATAGCTTCTAATGGTGTTAAGCCAAATGTCTCTACCACCATTCTAGGATTCGTGAGCGAAACCACTACCGATGAAGCATTATAGAAAGATACTACATCCGTTTGTCTTGAATAAATTGTTAAATTATCCCCAATAACATCTGCTAAGTTATTATTAAATAAGTACTTGTTTATATTCTCTTGCGTATCGTTAATCACCAATACAAACTTATATTGCGACATACGATTCGCTAACTCGATAAATTCCCGCGTACCTTTATACTCTTTCAGCGAAGAAAGCATTAATACAGTTTTACGCTTAAAAGCCGCTTCCACATCAGGATGCAACCTATTTACAAACTCTGTAGGAAGTGCGTTTGGTACTATCGTCACACGCTTTTTCCTTTTTAAAAACGAAGCCTGGTAAGCAGACACACAGATAATCTCATTTGCCAGTTTCTGCATTGCAAAGGCAAGAACCTTGTAAAAAGCACCCTTGACAAAGGCATTCTCATGATAGTGATAAACAACACGCTTGCCCATCAGCCGTCCTGCCAAAGCGGGTCCGACAGGCAGAAGGGTATTGATATAAAACACCGTCTCCTTGCAGAACAGCCAACGGAACGCAAGGAAGAAAGTGTAAATCTGCACAATACTGTACCTAACCATCGTCAATACAGCATTGCTTGAAAAGCAATAGGGATAACTGCTCTTATGCAAATTGTCATAACGCAGTAATTCGTCAAGCACTCCCCCTTTGGAGGAAACCAAATCAACACGATAACCCTTCTTCAACAGACCCTCAAGAACCATCTTCAGCACCTTCGGACTGCCGCTGTAATCATTATATAAGTGAAAACTTACAATGCGTTTCATTTCTGCAAGTATTTAAGTAACTCAAACCAAATGTGAAAAGATTTTTCAACATCTCCAGTAACTTTTCCCTTTTCGCGTAAGGTAAAACGGGCTACGACCTCAACTAAATAAAGCATATAGCATTCTTTGTCAATCCATTTACCTGCAGGACTTTCTATCAAGCTTATTATCTGGCTTGAATCCAAATGTTTTTCAAAAATAGCAGTCTGCGTAAAGAAATGGTATTTGTCTAATTGAGGTGGATAAGTCTGTGACGCATACTCCCAATCGAATACAAACAAGTGGTCTTTCTCTACAAACATATTCCACGGCGTAAAGTCAGCATGATACGCTGAAAAATCAACCTTCTTGCCACTAAATCTGCCTTCAATAGCAGTCAATGCCTTATCTATAACCAATCTGTCAACAGAAGAGGGCAACCAATTGATATGAGAGCGGAATTCGGATAAAATCCGGCAATAATCACTATCATCATAACTGACCGTTTGCCTCGTGAGTGCGTCAAGATTTGTAAGAAATTCCTCGTGAAGCGGCTTCCATTCGTGAGGGACAGTAGATTTTTTTGTCTTGACTGTATCTTGAACAAAAGCATAGACGCCTTTCATTATTTCACCGCAATAAAGGCACTCAGGTATTCCTTCAACGCCTTTTGTCCTCAACTTTCCAAGCTTTTCACTTTCTCTCTGAAATATGTCGCCAATCTCCTCTGCCTCAGAAATCTTACAATATCCCAAAATCTCCTTTCCTGAAGAAAGTTGGATTGTTATCTTCTGATGTACACAAGGCGTTCCGCAAAACACCGAAAATTCCAAATTTCCATTGCGGAACAATTTGCAGAGAAGATTATACAGTTTGCCGTCAAGCGAGCAAGCAACCTTTTCTGCGCCTGCGACCTTGCGGACAAACCCGAAATGGTGGAGCAATGGGAAAAACTGTTTGAGCAATTTTCCCTTTATGCCACTGGGCTGATACAAGTTCATTGCAACACGCATATTTCGTGCCGGCATCAGCCAAACCTTACCGTCACCATTCATCAACCTATAGAAAACCTCCCCCCTGAACCGCAATATCTTATCTATCGGCATATTCTTCAATTTGATTTAGAACAATTTTTATCAAGTTCATTCAAAAGATTTTCTATAAACTCACCTTTTGCGTCCCAATTGAAAACTGTACGGATACGCTCACGAGCGGCAGTACCCAAACGCTCTCGCAACTCTGGCGATTCAACAAGTTTTACAATAGCGTCTGCCATATCCTTCGGCATCTGCTCGGGATTGGTAACAGGCAAGCGAATCGCACACGATTCATCAGTAGTGATCGACATTCCAGCCCAATCCAAGCAGACAACAGGCAAACCTATTGCCATTGCTTCCATTAGAGACCAACTGCCTCCTTCTCTTAAACTTGGAAATAAAAATATATCAGACTGACCGATTAACTCCAAGACTTTCTGCCGAGGCAATTCTTCAATTATATTCACTCTATCACTCCAACCGATTTTTGCCACCTCTTTTAATATGTCTTTCTTTTGGTAACCGGATCCAATAATCTGAAGGCTTATATTAAGACTTTTATCTATATAATTTAGCGAACGAACTGCTGTAAGAATATTTTTACTTGGCAGTAGTCTTCCTGTTGTTATCATTCTTATCTCATTATCGCTTCTCTTCTCTTTGCAATATCCGAAAACAGAATTTTCCATTGCCGTTTCGAGTATGATTTTGGTCTTTTTGCGGAAAATCCCTGGAATTACCGTTGCTGAATTAGGAGTTCTAACCAAAATGGACTTTGCACGCAGAGAAGGTATCACAATAAACGGATTAAGAAATGACAACTCATTCATAACATAGCGTGCCGACTGCATTATTCTTTGTTTAAGTGAAAGTACCTTCAAGAAAGATTTAGGCTCGCAATCACCACCTCCAACCGGACCCCATATAAAAGGCGTTTTAAACAAAGGCAGGAAAGTAGGCATCCACATACTTCCAAAGGTCAGATGCATCGTATAGTCTATTTTATTTTTTCTGATAATCTGACGCACCAGAGGAATTATCCCCAACTGCCAAAAGAAGTAGTAAAAGTACAGACCTTTGGCCTTGTTCTTTAACCTCTTTATGAAATTAGGCGTGTCATAATAATGAAATGTTATCTTTTCTTTCAACTCTTCCGGCAAGTGGGCTTCTATTGGCTCTTGATTATTTGCACGAGTAATCACATGCAAATAATTTGTTTTCGCCATTTGAAGGACCCAATTCCAACCAACGCCAGCCTCAGAACCCTTGATAGGCTCACAGCCATAAGCTGAAACAAGAATTGTTCTCATATAAAATAATTAATCTAAAGAATTAAACTGGCTATAGTTAACAGCTTTTTTTAAACCGATTGTCCCTTTAAGTAAGTTTTTCTGGTCGAGTTTCTCCTCATCTGTCATTGTTAGAGGATTTACCTCGTTGCCGAAAATGGGGCTTTGCATTCCGTTACTAAGAATCTTCTTTTTATATTCATCTAAAGAACATATAACTTTTGCCGGGACACCGGCACAAACAGAATTAGACGGAATGTTTTTTGAAACAACACTGCCTGCTCCTATTATTACATTATCTCCTATTGTTACATTAGGCAAAACAATAGTACCCAGTCCGACAAAAACACGGTTTCCTATTGAAACCCTACCTATTCGGACAATTCCCATAATGTTCTTTAACCCGGCATCATGCGCAAGAATTTTAACATCTGCTGAGAAAATGACATCATCACCAATTTCGATAAGATGAGGATAAATTTTATCAATAAGCAGACCTTTTTCAAACTGAAAGTTCTTACCTAAGGTCAAACCTCTTTTAACTAACTGTTTTACCCCCCCCATACGACATTCTCTTAAACATCTGTATGCCAACTGTCTAAGTCTTGAAATCATAGCCATTAAAATTTATTGGTGAATGTATCTAATACAAATTTCATAGCATCTCTAACAATCTCATCTGGCTTTTTAGTCGCATCCAAAAAATGGGCCCTATCACCCAATGTCTTAAGTTTTCTGAACTCAATCAACTGTCTGCTTATCTCTTCTTTCGTCAATTCCTGTTTCCGAGAATAGATAGTATCGGCATCAGCATCCAAAACAAAAACCAACTTAGGCTGCTTAACAGTGCATGAGTAAATTTTTCTAATCCAAAAAGGAAGTTTGATTCTTGTTCTGAACGGATCCACCAAAAAATCATAAATATATCTGTCAAAGATAGTTATCTTGTCAAATTGGGCATTTTTTCTCAGAATAATAGGCACACCAACCAAATAATCTATCCAGTAATACGTCATTCTAATCAACGAAGAAACAAACCCGGCAGGTTTTGCACGGTGAGGATTCGTAAAGTCTTTATCCTGTTTCATAACGCCGGCCTTTTCACCTGCGGCACCCAAATTCGGCAAAAACTCCGGCCGAAAATGGTAAACTTTTGATTTTGAGATTTCTGAAACATACGTTTTTGCAATCTCTACCTTTAAATTCTCAATAAATGTAGTTTTACCTGTACCGTCTGGGGCTTCTACAGCAATCGTTTTCCGCATTTTCGGGGGACACCAAAGAATATAGTATGCTTTTTCAAAATAGAAATCTAACCACCCTATAAATGTCTTTAATGCATTCTTTTTTAATGCCTTATTCTTTGCTGAACTTCCTATTAATTTAGCCGAAGAAACAATCTCAGAAAAATCTTTTGTTTCTAAACATCTTTGCACTAATTCAAATGCTTCAGAACCCAATACTCTTTTTAAGATTGACAGAATCTCTAATTTCTCATTCTCGTATATAAGGCTAATTTTATCTTGATATTTTTGTTTTAACTCTCTAACTCCAACTATTTTATAAAGTAATAGCATAACAGCATCATAAGAAGGCTTTAACACCCTGAATGATTTGTAATAAACCGTATTGCTATATAATTCATCAAATCCCAAAATTTCATAGCCTTTATTCGCATATCCTTCTATTAAGTCAATATGAATGGACAGATTTCTGTCATAATCCATTCCATAAAAGCAATGGGCTCGCTCATAATGCATGATATAGTAATGGCTAAACTTTGCTTTTCTGAGAACACCCAACAAAATTTGCTTGCATTTTTTATACTTGCCTGGTTCTATTATAATATCAATATCTTTGGAACTGTTTGATTCTGGCAAACCCTCAAAATTTCTGAGGATAAAGTATTTCAATCCGCTTTCATCCAAAAGTTTGGCAAAATCAGAAAGTATACCCGAATGGACTTGATTCCACTCATATAATGACATATCGCTCATTTCAATAAATTTCTAATTTTTATTTCCAATGTTTTCGTGCGCTCGTTGCCTATAATTCTAATAAGCAGATCTTGACATTTTCTTAAAAAAGGTCTGCACACGTTAATCCAAAACTTATTTGAACCTCTCCTTTTTTGTCTTTTCGTTAGCCATGTTGCACTCATCCGGTGAATTGCAACAGTTCGGTCTGTTATGGCAAACTCTTCTTCTGATTGCTTTTTAGGAAAGAAAATGTCACGCTCGTAAATGTGAATACCTCCAATTAATTGCTCTTTATTTATTCTTTCCATTCCTTTAGATTCCAGGATATTATTTAAGACAGTAACATTTGTTGTCAGATTTTGGTTACCGCTAGCATCTATAAATGGATGAGAATGATAATAATCAAGCATCTGCTTTGCAAAATCAGCATTTTTTTCACAAGCCATTACTGCCGTTCCAACGTATGTCCTGTTCTCAAAACCCAGAAATGCTTTGTTTTCAATAAATTCATTGAATGACCTCAAAACCTCAACATCGGTATCAAGATAAATTCCCCCATATTCATAAAGAGCCTTAATTCTAACATAGTCACTAACAAACGCATATTTCTTTTTATCATACGCCTGACTAACATAATCACATTCTCTCAAATTCGAATTGCTTTCATCCCACCGCATTATTTGATAGTCTGGTAGTTTCTCTCTCCAGGTATTCAGACACATCTGCTCTAATTCCGGCAAGTCATTATTGCCGAACCAGCAGTAGTGAATAATTTTTGGTATCATATATTGTTCTTTTTAACTATTTTTCCTAATAAAAAAGGTACGTTCCCTTTACAGAAATAAATAATGGGAATGTGCACAGACGCTATGATTATCACCATTATCAGTGCTACCGCAAATGAATAATCGTAAATCGGAATATTAAATAATATACTTCCAAGCCTTTTGACCACTTCTTGAATAGGTGTATGCAATCCTAATATTACTGCACTACCCCCCCCTATTGTTAAAATGTGTTTAACACCAGGAAGATTGTCTGCTATACAAATTGTACCAAATGTTCCTATAAGGGCGATGGTATATGTCAGCAACAAACTGTTCCCAAAATGCACCCCACCGAAAGAAACATGACCATTATACATAGCACCGGCATAGACTACTATATATGAAATCAGTCCGAATGTTATTTTTGCCGGGTTTGGGAGTTTCAATATTGAGTATATCCAAGTTGACTTTTTTCTTAAAATAAATCCAATAGCGAATAAAGGAAATGCCATTAAAGCACGATCAAACCGTCCATAAATGTATCTATCGATGAAAGATATAAATAAGAGGAGGGATATACACCCTATGCTTGTATATAACAATGATTTCCAACTACATTTAAATTTTAAAGGGATATAGAAAATTAATTTTACAACAAATAACGTCACAAAAAACCATAACGCATAATTGGCATTAAATGAATACTGGGTTGATTCTATAGTAAAAATACCCAATATAGGTTTTAATATAAAGTCTGCCAATCCGTTATATCCGGCATCACCCTTTAAATACAAGCCATAATATGAGAGGGGCAAAGTGAGAATATAGAAACAAAGATACGGAATTAGCAATTGCATTGCATTTTTCTTCAAATATTGCTTAAATGAGATAAGTTTTTCACTTGCAAAGCAACCTGAAAGCACAAAAAACAATGGCATATGAAAAGAATAGATAAAATCAAAGATGCTGTCATTTGCCAAGGAATTGTGTCCTAACAACATTAATATAATACCTATAAATTTTGCTTTATCAGCCCAAAGCTCTCTCATAAAAATTCCTTATTATTATAAATATTATTTGTTGTTTTACTTGCTAAAATTATTTTCTTTCTTGTTATATGTTTAGTTACTGTTAGAATCATAAAAACGCCCCAACCATAAGGAACATTTCCAAGTGTCATATTAAATAGACCAATCCACAACAAAGTCTCAATTGAAAAGAGTTTCTTTATCGCACAAGAGAAAAACAAGACTTGCATAACCAAAAAACTTAACAAGCCATAGTCTCTAATTCCACCAATCATCATTGTGTCACTAAAAATACCATCAGATAAATTAGCGTCAACACCGTTTCCAAACCAGGTATTCCAATCTGTTAGATCTAATGATGTTAATGTATTAACTAACGGAACAACCCTTGCTGCAGCACTATTGTCCGCTTGTCGGACTGCCTCGCTGTCAAGGGTTAAAAACGCCGAAAAGGTTTTCACAGCCCTTTGCAAAGGCTCAAACTCTATCTGTGGAATGACAACAATTAAGAGAAATACAATAATAAATGCAAGACCCAAATGCTTTGGTTTGACAAAATATAGCAGCAGAATGCCGAAAGCAATCATCGCAGTGCCACTGCCCATTGTAAACATAGACCACAAAAAAACAATTGTTGGCCACTTTGCCTCTCTGTATATCTCTTTAAACGATACTGAATGACAAAGTTTGCTCTCAAGCATTCTTATCAAACATAGAAATAAGACCGCCAATATTCTGGCAAGAACTGATGGTTCTGCTGTTAAAGAGTTCGCACCTAAGCCCCTGTCTAAGAACTGCGTCAGGTTTATAATCGGCATTTCTCTTATTCCTACAACAATCGCAACTTGCTGTATTACCAATACTATAAAGAATATCATTATAAAGTTCTTAACGAACTGCAAAAATGAATCTATAGTTAAAACATTTTTATAACAAACAATATTATAAAAAGGTATATACATCAAGAAATATGACAACAGGAAAATCAATGTTGACCACCTTAAACTTTCCGGATGCAATATCGCTGAAGAGAAAACAATTACAAGGTACGTTAAAGAATATATAAAAGCCTTTGATATTTGTGGCACAACAAAGAAAAACAACGGGCATAGTAGAGATATGGCTACTTTAAAATAACTCACCCCAGCTCTTGAGTCAATAGGAATATAACAGATACAGAAAACTACAATCAGAAATAATGCAAAATTCTGCATCGTAAAATATTTTCTTATACTTAGCATTATTTACCTATAATAAACTTAAACTAGTTATATAATTCCACCGGGAAAATCACAGCAGTAGAGAAATACATAATAATTATGACCTTGATTTTTTATATACTCTTACTGTTGATTAGTTGCAAAGAATGATGTTGCACTCCTCAGCAATGGTTCGACAAAATAAAAAATGTCATTTCCCCAAAGTAAATTTGAAATATTTGTCAACAACCGACACCAATATATACTGTATTGGCATAGAGATAATGAAACATAAGATAGTCACCCACCCTCCAAAAGGATGATTCAATATATCTTCAACTACAATTGTAAACAACACTAATATAATGGAATAATGCGTAACCATTAAATTTAACGAATTCTTCCCCCAAAAATTAAGAATATTTAAAACCTTTAATTTCTGGAAAGTTTTCATAAGCAATAGAAATCCCAATGGTCCAAACAACGGGGCAAGGAATCCCCAACAAAAGGACAAACTTTTTGGTAAATGGTTTGCCGTTAAATAAGCAAAACAACATAAGGCACTCCCCATTACCATAATAATAATTGTGTTAGCCTTCTGCAAATATTTTTTTAAAAATATCCAAGAATAATAACCAAAGGCTATACCAACCCATGCATGAAGCATATTGCTAATTGTACGAAATGGGGCATCTACTAAACGATGGAAAACTTCGTTTTTACCACTAGAAAAAATCCCATAATAATAATTATAGCATGCTGTTACTACTAAAGCCAAAATTATAATCCAAAAATTATCTTGCCTTTTTATCCAATACCATATAACTTCACCTCCAAACAAAGCAGGTAGAAACCACAATGTTCCAATACCCCTTAACGTTATCGCTTTATAGAATTCACCTCCTATATACCTTAAATCAAAATATCCAAAAGCATACAACACAAAATCAAATAACAGGATTATCAAAGTCCACCACAAATAAGGAACTCCTAACTGTTTCCAACGCTTTTTAACAAGTTCCTTTAGCGATTGCTTATTGCTACGCATTGCAGATACCCAACCAGATGTAACATAAAATGCGGAAATCATAAAAGAACCAATAAATATATTTAAATTCTTTGGCAATACTCCATTTTCATAATGTAAAAGGGTTATACACAAAATAGATAAACCTTTCAACATATCGACATAACGTTCTCTCATAATAAACGCATAAATTTATAAACAAATCCGTACACACCTACATACATCCGCATAGAGCATTTGGCGATTTTCTTGCCTATCCAACTGTCACCGCTATATCGCTCTATAAAGTAATTCCGTGACTGTCTCCAGTTCCTAAACCGCTTTACAGAATCTCCCTTTTCAGAGGCGATATGAGCATGGATGGCTTGAACCTCCGCTTTGTAGAAGATCTTTTTTTTCGCAAATTCCACTTGCCGGCTCAATATAGGCTCCTCGCAATAAAGAAACACATGTTCATCGAAATACCCTATAGATTGAATGAAATCCATTCTAACCAGCAAGCAGCAGCCGCTTACCTTGCTGCAATAGTGGCTCTCTTTATAATTGTCGGCATAGTCATCGTTTTTCGCTGCATTCCTCTTGAAAAAAACAGATATCCAACCAAAACTGCTTCGCCAATTTCCATCACGTTTTAAAGGATTCTGGTGTCTGCCGTCAACGCCGACGATGTCGCTGCCGCAGACTACTATCTCGCTGTCGCCTTCCATAGCCTCCACCAGCCATGCCAGATAGTCAGTCTGCGGAAACTCCATATCCGGATTGGCGATAAGCGCATATTTATAGCCCTTTTCGGCAGCATACCGAAGCCCGATATTGTTGCCGGCGTTGTAGCCACGGTTTTCAGATGCCTGAATAAACGTGCAACCCTCCTCGGCACACAGCAGCCTGACGGCCTCTTGCTCGCCCTCCCGCGGAGAACAGTTGTCAACGATGACAATCTCCGTCTCAACGCCCTCCTGCCGCTTCAGGAACGAAACGCACTTCCGACAATCCCCGGAAGAATTGTAATTCAACAATATTACTGGAATTTTCATCATTAAATTATATTTAAAACGGCATTTTATTCTTAACGATATTGCAAAGTTCAATATATACATCATTTCTAATCATATACCTTAAAGCTATATGACTATATAATGCTATAATCAATCCTCCAACGACAAATGAAACCCAAAACGACAAGTCCAAATCTTTAAAAAAAAGCATAGCAACAATAAACGGAATAAAATAAAGTATATGAGAAATCATTTTTTTAGGGAAAGTGATATACGGATGCCTTTTCCTGACATAATAAATAGCAGACACCAATACCGCTAACTCCGCAATCATCCATACGAAAGAAGATCCAACACTCCTAAATGCTCCTACTAAAATAACATTTAAAAGCAATCCAGTAACAGCACCTAAAATCGAATTTGCAAATACCTCTTTGTCATTTCTGCCTGGCAGCAGAATCTGCACAATAAGAATCTGTTCCATACCAACAATAAGCATAACTGGCATTACGATACGCATAGGCAAAACAGCACCTTCGTAGCCAGCGCCGGCAACAAGATATACAATCTGCTCCGTAAACACTTCTGAAATCGCTATACAAGGAAAGGCAAAGGCAAAAAGAAGAAGCATTGACTTCTGCAACAAGTTATTGACTTGCTCTTTATTGCCACTCTCAAGAAGTCTGCTTATCCGCGGCATCATGACAAGAGTAAAGGAGGTATATAGCGACAAAATAATATTTTCTATTTTTGTTGCTGTCGTATAAAAGCCCACCTCCGTATCACCTGCAACAAAGCCCAAATAGACAACATTAAATGTCGTATAAACAGATGTGAGCATAAGTTGCGCACCGAGAAGAAACATCGGCTTTACAAACGGTCTCAACGTTTTTAGCCGCTGAAACTTAAACTTGACAAACTTCCGTGAATACGCCCAATTAATAATCGCATTTGCAACAATCATTCCGACTGATATAGAATAAAACAATATGTAGTCATCTTGTTTGCGGACAAAGAGAAAAATTGAAACAACATATCCAACCCTAACAAACAAGGTTCTAATTGTTATAAACCTAAAATCCTCAAGCCCTCTAAACAGCCATTCAACGATAAACAAATTGAATATTAAATGAATCACACCAATATAAAGCAATTTCCGATATGCAGCAAACTGCGGAACGAACTCAATCGCTATAATGTATATACCTGTAACTATTAATGTAAAAATTGCATTTAATGCAAAAAGACGCGAAAATGTTTCGTTCAGTTGTCTTTTATCATCTTTGCATTTTGCTATCTCTCTAACTCCTAATGAGGATATGCCTAACATACAGAAAAGTGAGAAGTAGGTTACAATGCTCTGCACATAATTACATACCCCAATATTTGTCACACCTAAGACACGCGCGACATACGGATAAGTTATAAATTGAAAGATATATAAGGAGGTTGTCAGAAACCCACTGTACAAAACATTTTTTTTAAAACTCATTAGTTAAAAGGAGTTGGAAATCAAACTGAAGATTATTTATTTTCAGTCTTATGCTGATAATACATATTCATTATGCTATATATTGCCTTATCCACGCCAATTGGCTAAATAAAGCGGATAACAGTTGATTAATCTGCTATCTTCCCTTATACATTTCCTCGTAGTATTTCTCGTAGTCACCCGAGATGATGTTGTCCATCCATTCCTGATTGTCGAGATACCAGCGGACTGTCTTTTCAATACCCTCCTCAAACTGGAGGCTCGGTTCCCAACCCAACTCTTTCTGCAATTTTGTAGAGTCAATTGCGTAGCGGGCGTCGTGTCCGAGACGGTCCGTAACGTATGTAATCAAGTCCATATCCTCTCCTTCGGCACGTCCAAGAAGACGGTCAACGGTATTGATAACCACTTTGATGATGTCAATGTTTTTCCATTCGTTGAAGCCGCCGATATTATATGTCTCAGCAATTTTTCCTTCGTGGAAAATCAGGTCAATAGCCCGGGCATGGTCTTCAACGAAAAGCCAGTCGCGAACGTTCTCACCCTTGCCATAGACCGGGAGTGGCTTGCGGTTGCGGATATTATTGATAAAGAGCGGAATCAGTTTTTCCGGGAACTGGTATGGCCCGTAATTGTTAGAGCAGTTGGTAACAACGGTCGGCATTCCGTAAGTGTCATGAAAGGCGCAGACAAAATGGTCGCTGCTCGCCTTGCTTGCAGAGTAAGGGCTATGAGGGTTATACTTGGTTGTCTCGTAGAAGAAGTCATCACCGTATGCCAAATGATGGTCAGATGAAGAAGCTGTTGTTGTAAACGGCGGTTCTATCCCTTCCGGGCGGTTCATCTCCAATGCTCCATACACTTCGTCAGTTGAGATGTGGTAGAACCTCTTGCCTTCATATTTTTCCGGAAGCGACTCCCAATACAGTTTAGCGGCTTGCAATAGTGCCAATGTACCCATAACGTTAGTCCTTGCAAAAGTAAACGGATCCTTGATACTTCTGTCAACGTGACTCTCTGCCGCCAAGTGGATAATTCCGTCAACGTGTTCCTCCTGCATAAGCCTGTAGAAGGCGTCAAAATCGCAGATGTCCATCTTGACGAACTTATAGTTAGGCTTATCCTCAATATCCTTTAAGTTTGCCAGATTGCCGGCATAGGTCAACTTGTCAAGGTTGATGATCTTGTAATCAGCGTATTTGTTCACAAAAAGGCGTACAACGTGACTGCCGATGAAACCTGCACCGCCGGTAATGACTATACAGCGCTTAAAATTTTTTTTCCACATAATTTAGTCTTAATTTGTTTGAATATGAGGGTAAGGCTTTGCCGTCCTGCATTTATTTCGTTGTTTATAAATCTGTTATAATATATTCTTTATTGTCAAAAGCATTCCCCATAAGTACCACACTGCAATCGCTACTTGTTCCTTTTAAAATTCCATATCGGGAGATGAAACAATTCCCAAATCAACAAAGGGATTATAACGCCTGCAATCGAATAAACTACCCACATCCAACTGTTTGTCGGCTCAATCACCGGATATTGCGAAAGATTCGTAATCAGCATATCGTGCAATTTTATCCATAGATAACTTATCGGCTTAAAAGCCAGAAAATGGAAAGTCAGGATATACAGAGTCTTGTCTCCGATATAGTTGAATGCTTTGACAAGCAAGCCGTGCTTGAGCATTTTTGCGATTTGGATAAAGCCCACCGTTCCTAACACTGCAACGATATAGTATAAGGCGGAAAGCCCTCCAGCGTGATTCATATCAAAAACATCTTTTAAAAGCAGAGCTGTAATTATTGCCGGGACAAGCAAAGGAATGCAAAGTCTCTTGAGTATGTCACTTTTATACCACCCAATTTTGCGAAATAGATATCCGCTCATAAAGAATGCCAAGGCAAGAAATGTAGGTTCTGAAAATTGAGCTGGCACTTTAATTGGCAACGTGCACTGGATTGAAGCAATTACAAGGGATAGCATTACCCCCCCATTATGTAAATATTAGTTAATTTATTCCTTCTTTTTAGAAAACTCAGAATAAGTATTGTGCCGATAGAAGCCCAAGTAAGAGATATTAGAAACCAATATCCACCCAAGAGTTGCTCTCCGCCGGTCATTGTAAATATTCTTATTATCTTGATTCCAATTTTCTGAAGCGTATAAGTTGTTTCGTATATATGTAAATACGCAAAAACATTATGTAAAAGCAGGAATATCAAGGACCACTTGACAAAAGGTCTGTAATATCCTTTCAGTTTTTTGCGTACACCACTCTTCAAATCATCTAAATAACGGTCGCTTAGCAAAATTCCACTAATGAAAAAGAAGCACGGCATTCTGATTAATCCCATGAACTTGTTAATCCATTCCGGGCAACCAGCGTGACCAACTACCATCAGAATAATACATATACCTTTAGCAATGTCAAGAGAAAGATCGCGTTTTTTATTTTCTGCCATTATTTTCATTTACAAACACACATAGGTAGGGGAAAGTATCCCCTGCTTACATTATTACATATTTTGGTTATTGATAACAGTCTTCAATGTCGCATGTAAGGCGACGGATGATAAAATACCACCGATTATTTCTTTTGCACCTTGATGTTGGAAATGCATCTGCGGAGCGAATCAGTCCAATACGGTACAGAAACGCCAAACACTGCCTTTATTTTTGTCTTGTCAAGAACGGAATAAGCCGGACGCTTTACCGGGCTTGGATACTCTTCGCTATGGCAAGGCAAAACCTCGCACTCTGTCGAGCCGTTATATTCGGCAATCATTTTGGTGAAATCGAACCATGAGCATACCCCTTCGTTTGAATAATGGTAGATGCCGGCCTTTGCGTATTCCGCCGAACAGGACTGCTCTCGGTAATCGCCCAATATCGTTTCAATGGCTTTCGCCAAATCCAAGGCATAGGTCGGAGTTCCCGTCTGGTCGAAAACGACTTTTAACTGGGGCTTCATTTCTGTAAGGCTAACCATTGTCTTGCAGAAGTTCTTGCCAAACTCACTGTAAAGCCACGCCGTACGGATTATGACATACTTGCAGCCTGATTTTTCAATTAATTGCTCGCCATGCAATTTTGTCTTACCATAGATTCCTGTTGGGGTGCCTTTTTGGTCTTCCTTGCATGGTACATTATACGGCTCTTTGCCAAAAACATAATCTGTAGAAATCTGCACCAGCAATCCGTTGACTTCTTTCATTGCAATGGCAAGGTTCTCAGGCGCTTTAGCGTTAAGTTTTTCTGCCAAAGCCTCATTACTCTCTGCCGCGTCAACGTTCGTATATGCCGCACAATTTACGATTACTTCAATTTTATTATCCGCTACAATCTTGCGAATAGCCTCCAAGTCGATAATGTCAAGAAATGTCGTCTCAAGTCCTTCCACCTGGTTGACATCGGTAAAGACATAGTTATCGCAGCTACACTTAGCGATAATTCTCATCTCGTTGCCCAATTGTCCGTTGGCGCCAGTAATAAGTATATTCATCTCTCTGTTCTGCTCTAAAATTCCGGATAAAGATTTACGTTATAATCGAAAGGCGAATCAAAGTCCCTAAGGCAACTGTGCTTCAGGTCCTTATCTGAAAGAATTGCCTCATTCATCGGTATTTTCCAGTCAATGCCTAAGGTTTCGTCTTTTATGCTAATGCCACCGTCTGCTTCCGGGTGGTAGAAATTGTCACACTTGTACTGGAAAACAGCCGTATCGCTAAGAACGGCAAAGCCATGTGCGAAACCTCTCGGGATGAAAAACTGTCGGTGATTTTCCTCACTAAGTTCAACTGCCACATGCTGCCCGAAAGTGGGGCTGCCTTTGCGAATATCCACAGCAACGTCAAGCACACGCCCTTTGACGCATCTGACCAGTTTGCTTTGGGCATAAGGAGGACGCTGGAAATGAAGTCCGCGCATAACTCCATAAGATGACATACTTTCATTATCCTGAACAAAGTTGATTTTATGCACTTTGTTCTCAAACTCATTCTGCGAGAAACTTTCAAAGAAATACCCTCGCGAATCCTTAAAGATTCTAGGTTCGATGATGACAACTCCTTCAATGGCGGTTTTTATAACTTCCATACCTGACGATTATTCTAAATTCGGTTTTCTTGTTTCTTTCAATTCATCAATCACTTTCAGCAAGTACTGACCATACTGGTTTTTTAGCATCGGTTTAGCCAGTTCACGCATACGCTCTTCTGAAATCCAGCCTTGTCGGTAAGCGATCCCTTCTAGACATGCAACCTTCAAGCCCTGACGCTTTTCCAACACTTCAATATATGTAGAAGCCTCTGAAAGAGAATCATGAGTACCTGTATCAAGCCACGCAAAACCTCGGCCTAATGTCTGAACCTTCAATACTTTATCATCTAAGAAGTGTTGGTTAACTGTTGTAATCTCCAATTCTCCTCGTGCAGACGGCTTAATGTTTTTGGCAACTTCAACTACCTTATTCGGATAAAAATACAAGCCAACAACGGCATAGTTACTCTTTGGATGCTCCGGCTTTTCCTCTATACTCAAGCAATTGCCGTCCGCATCGAACTCCGCAACTCCATAACGTTCAGGATCATTAACCCAATAGCCGAAGACTGTTGCCTTGCTCTCTTTTTCTGCTGTTGCAACAGCTTTTCTAAGTGTGGAAGTGAAGCCATTTCCATGGAATATATTGTCACCCAATACCAGGCAGACTGAATCATTACCTATGAATTTTTCACCTATAATAAATGCTTGAGCCAATCCGTCTGGTGAAGGTTGCTCCGCATATTCAAAGTGTACGCCATAATCAGACCCATCTCCTAACAAACGCTTAAATCCGGGCAAATCATACGGAGTTGATATTATAAGTATTTCTCTAATTCCTGCCAGCATTAAAGCAGAAATAGGATAATAAACCATCGGTTTATCAAATATAGGAAGCAATTGTTTACTTACTCCCTTGGTTATTGGATATAAGCGTGTACCGCTACCACCTGCAAGAACAATACCTTTCATACTACTATAATGTATTTAGTAAACTTTCGGATTAGGATATACATCTAAACCGCATCAAAAAAAGAAAAGATGATGAGACAACGATGAACTTTTGATTTATTTTTATAACAGTCACAAAATTGAGTTAGAACTTAATACTTCCCCATTTACTTTCGTTCAAAAACACCTTTATAGTGCCATCTTGAGATATTTTGAAAGCCACTCCATTGGATGCCAACAAACCAGCTGCTGTTTCACCTGTTCCTTTTACCGCATTCACTTTGGCTGCATTCATGTCTACTATACAACCATAATACTTTACAGTACCATCAGTAGCTACAACAGTAGCTCCATCACTTGAAATCATGCGCTTTACCAATCCGCTGTAATTACGATCTGTAATTTTGAAAGAACTACGGACAAAAGAGTGAGATGACTTCAAAAGTGGCTGAACTTTTGAGAGGTCCTTCGGTACCCAAATAATGGAACTAACATCATGCTTAGAACAATACAACACATAGTACAACAGAGAGTTATACACTGAATCGGATAGAGTTACCTCAGTTTGTATCAATGTACGAAGCATGTCGTAATTTCTAAACCTCCACACATTCTCCTGATGGATGAATTCATATCCTTGTGAAGTTACAATGGACAAATCTCGACCATTCTCTACACGAAAAAGTAAATCTGCACCCATCAACACATTCTTGAGCAAAACACGATTCAAGTAATCCGGATCGTCATCCGCACTGATAAATGCATAATGAATGTCTTTCTTTAAATCTGTTAAATAGAATGAGGTATGTCCATCAACCAAATACCAATAACGGGTATCGATACTGGAAAACAACTTTCCAAACGTATACAATGATTGTAAAGTTCCAACATGTTTGTTTGGGCATTCCTTATAATCATAAATAGACTTGGTAATAATAAGCCCTGATGAAAAATACTTGCCTTCAAAAGTCGTGGAACGCAATCTGGTGAAAAAATCTATGCTGCTGTGGATTTTGTAAGGGCTATAAGCACCCATCCCCACAAAAAGGGAAATAAAGCGTTTTATCAACACATCTCCCAATAGCCAAATTGCTTTTGTAAAAGACCCTGCGTAGGACTCGGTTAACGAGTTCGAGATGCATGAAGCCATTACATTGAACACTTTGGGACGATTTTCAAAACCGATACTATTTCCTTTCAAAAGAACGATAAACAGATAATGTTCATTTGGGATAGGTGTAACTGTAATTAATAATGTGACCTGGCTATTGCTATCAACATAAACATTACGCTTGGGATTGTTTTGTATCAATGCTAGTAATTTTTTATTCAGTAAAGGTGCGAAATCATAAACAACTTCTACTGAAAAGAAATCTTCCAAAGTATTCTTCAACAAATCAGAAGGATGTCGCAAAAAAATATCGAATCCTCTAACCTCCTTAAAGTTATAATAACGATGGTTTTCAATCGTAAGATTCATAAGCATTCAGAGATTTCAAAGACAGCTAAAATTGCTGTAAAATATATCTTAGCGAGCTATTACAACCCCGACCTCGCGATATTCTTTGGTAAGATGTTGCAGAGTGAGTGTCACAACCAATATGTGCATAATAGCCGGCTTTCAACAGGGTTTCCGCCTTTTTCTGTACACGCTTTCCGTACATCCCCACTAGCGACGGCAGATTCAACTGAAACGAAATATGTTCCTCTTTCAAAACCTTATAATCGTTCATCTGCATATATTCATACCGTTCCGGATGTGCCAGCAAAGGATAATACCCTTTCTTCTGGATACGTTGCAGAACGGACAGCAAATCCATCGGAGGGTTGAAATAGGAGGTCTCCACCAACAAAAAGCGTTTCCCTTCTTCCAAAGGAAGCAAATCCTCTTTTTCCAATCGCTCTTCAAAGAGGTTGTCGAGCATATATTCCGCAGACAGCCTTAGCTCTACCATTCCATGATAGCGATGTTGCAACTCTTGGAACTTCTGTTGCAGTTGGATAGTTTCGTTGGGTATATCCTCCATGACGTGGGGGGTAAGCCATACCCTGCGTACTCCTTGTTGCTCCATCTCCCGCAGAATTTGCAACGACTCTTCCATGGATTGTACGCCATCATCCACTCCAGGAAGCAGGTGACTATGGCAATCCACCAGACCTTTGAATATGCCACTTCGAGAAAGGATTGTTGTTTTATGAAACAGCCACATGACTACTTGGATCTGCCATTGTTTCCATAATAAGAACCGCTTCCATAACCATACTGGTAGCCATAACGATAACCGTAACGTCCGCCAGACCCTTCCGTTCCATTGAGGATTACAGACATGTTCTTGTACTTCTTTTCTCGGTAGATGTTTTCCAACTCCGGAAGCATGCTGCGCTCCAACAGGCCTGCACGTACCACAAAAATCGTACGGTCGGCCAATTTCTCTATGATTTGCGTATCGGCTACCAGTTCAACCGGCGGACAGTCAATCAATACAATATCATATTGTTGCTTTAAGGTATCGATTGCTTCCCGTAACCGGTCATCAAACAACAGTTCGGTCGGATTGGGAGGGATGGTACCTACGGGAATGAAACTGAATGAAGCATGTTTCTCATCCGTGATAATAATGTCAGAAATCCGATCCACTTGTCCTCCTAAATAATTGCTCAAACCAATTTTGGGTGAATGGAAATAGGCAGAGGCAGAAGCATGGCGAAGGTCGCCGTCGATAACCAATACTTTTTTATTTTTGATGGCAAGACTCATGGCTATGTTCATGGTCAAGAACGATTTTCCACTTCCCGGATTGAACGAGGTGACTACAATCACATTAGAGGATTGGTCTTTGCCAATCATGAACTCCAGATTGGTACGCAAGACACGAAAAGCCTCATTCATGATGTCACGGTTTCCTTCTTTAACCACAATGGTATGCGCTTCATGTGATTTTACTTTTTTCTTGCCACGGATAGCCAAAGGAATCTCCCCGATAAAAGGAATGCTCAAGCCCTCCAGGTCTTTTCTTCCACGGATACGGGTATTCATGTTTTCACGCATGAACACAATGATTACGGGTATCAATATACCCAAGGCAAAAGCTACCAAGAGAATGTTCTTCTTTACGGGAGCGGTAGGTATCATGCTTCCTCCGGGTTTTGCGATGATACGGGTGTTGTAGGCCGTAAATGCCTGAGAAAGTTCATTTTCTTCACGTTTCTGCAACAGATACAGGTAAAGTGACTCTTTCACCTTTTGCTGGCGTTCCACGCTAAGCAGGTATTTGGACTGCTTCGGGTTGGAGGCAATCTGCGAGGTTGCCTGCCCTCCAATGGCTTCCAAACTTCTGATTTGTGCACGCAAAGCTACCATCTGGTTGTCAATGGAAGTGATCAAAGCACTTCGCATGTCGTCCAGCGATTTGTCCATTTCCCTGACCAATGGGTTCTTGACACTACTGTGAGACACAAGGCTGTTACGTTCCAACAATTTAGTATTATATTCATTCAGCTGTGTGGAAAGGCTCGCATTTTCAATGCCGGAATTGGCAGGGAGCAATTGATATTTGTTATTTTCATCGGTCAAATAATTCTTGATATATCGGGCCATATAAGCCTGGTTGTTCAATTCACGAATTGCAGTATTGGCTTCATTGGCCTGAGTCATATACATACTTGCCGCTGCCTGTACATCCGGCAGCAAATGCTCACTTTTGAAAGAAGATATATCATCATCAACATTGCCAAGTTCCCCCTCAATCACCCCTAAACGCTCATTGATGAACATGGAGGTACTGACCGCTATCTGATTCTTGTCCCTTACCCAGTTCTCATTGTAAACGGATATAAGGGTATTGAGCACATCTTCCGCCCGTTGGGTGGACACATCCTGGAAAGACAGCGTGATGATATTGGATTTTTCATCGTTCTGGGATATCGTCAAGTTAGCAGAACAGCCTGCTGATGCCGCAGACAAAGACTGGCGGGTTACATAAATGGTATTTTCTGTTTTGCCTGAATAAGCGGCCGATGGAATAACGACAATAGGGCCTAAGGGGCTTTGGATGCTGTCATTCAAACTACCTTTCACAATATCATCATTTTCTATTTCTGTTCCATTCCGTGTAAAAGAGGATAATTCTACTGCACCATCCTTTGCCAGATGAAGTTCGAAAGTGGCGGATTCATTCTCGGAAAGGTTTGGAATCACCACATGGACAGGGAGTTGGTTTCCATATACAGTCTGTTTATGGAAACGTCCGTCTGTCTGATAATTCATTTCCAAATGCAACCGCGACACCACTTCACGCATGATGTCGGGAGACTTCAAAGTTCCCATCTCGTTATAGACATTGGTGTTGGTCGTAAACAGACCCAGATCGGAGAAAGACTCCATATCCGCTGAAGAAGATTTTCCTTTGGAATCGTCCTTAATCAAGATGGAGGCAGTCCTGACATATACCGATGGGGCTCTCAACAGATAAAAGGTCGCACTCCCCAAACATAAGACCAATGAAATGACAAACCAATGCCATTTGTTGAGACAGAGGTAAAACAAATCCTGTATGGTAATGAAATCCTGCGTATTTTGCACCGTTGATTTATTCTGAATAGTAGCCATTTCTCTTTTTTATTTAGCGATAAGTACAGCGATGGAGGTCAATAAAGAAGCCAGGGAAATCCAGAAAGAGGTGCTGCGCACATTGTTCCCGTTTACGGTAGACTGGCGGGCTTTGGTGGCATTAGGCTCCACATATACCACATCATTCTGTTGCAGATAATAAACAGGCGAAGTGTAAAGATGCTCAGCCGAGCAAAGATTGACTCCATACACCCGCTGTTTCCCTTCTTCTTGACGCAGCACCAGTACCTTTTCCCGCTTTCCGTAAATGGTGAGGTCTCCCGCCTGGCTCAAGGCATCCAGGATTGTAAGGTTATCCTTATCGATATTAAAACGGCCGGGATTGTTCACTTCACCCATTACGGCGATGCTGAGATTCATATATTCCACCGTAACAACGGGATCTTTAATCAAATCATGAGTCTGTAGCTCTTTCTTAATGTGGGCAGCCACCTCTTCACGGGTCATACCGGCTATGTGGATTTCTCCCAACACGGGAAAGTCAATGTTCCCTTTGGAATCTACCGTATAACCGGACACACCACGATTAGAACCGGAAGAGCCCTCCATGCCGATTTGTTGAGAAACAATCGGCAAGTTAAACAGGTTGGTCAGGCGTAAATCCTGACTGTTGACCAGAATAGACAATTTGTCCTTCGGTTGAATCTTAATCTCTACCGGAGCTGTAAGTGCCAGTTCACTTTCACCCGGATGTAAATCTTGAAAATAAGTAACTTCTTTTGGTGTTGAGCAAGCTCCTAAAAACAGGATAAATGCAGCTCCGACTAATTTTTTGAAAAAATTCATATTGATATAAAACTATAGTTTCGAATGGGTCATATGGATTCTACGGGTCAGCCATAGATTACCCAAAGTCCATATGATGATGTCCAGCATAAAAAGCAAGGTTACATCCACATAACGTGAAAGCTGGATGTTACACAGTGTAAAACATACAGATACGAGAACAATAGTAATCATTGCCGTATGCTGTTTCATGCCTATGGCAAGCATTTTGTGATGGATATGGTTCTTATCAGGCAAAAAGGGATTCTTTCCGTTTCGCACACGGTGCAAATAAACCCGTACCACATCAAAACAGGGAATGATAAGCGGTGAATAGGCCAAAAAGAAAGCATTAGGCTGTTGCATAGAGGGGCTTACCGGAAAACTGTTGAGCAGCTTCAGACTTAAAATGCAAATCATCATGCCTATTGTCAAGCTGCCGGTATCACCCATGAATATTTTGTTCTTTTTGGAAGGATCTCCAAATACGTTATAATAGAAAAAGGGGACGAGCACTCCAAGTGTCGCA
>OOAC01000328.1_pt1 | contig 45530 bp, 43 predicted proteins | sample 1671041 | NCBI WGS metagenome assembly OOAC01 (sample SAMN06348116, study PRJEB24527) | human gut metagenome | biome: human gut; feature: ankylosing spondylitis patient; material: feces | host: Homo sapiens | place: China | collected 2015-10 | reverse complement strand
TATGCGGCTATCCCTTGTGGACTTGCCGTCCGCAAACGGTTTTGACAAACCGTTTGCCGCCAGCAAGTTTGAAGATTAGACATAAACAAATCCTCCGCATGGTCTAAGCCATACGGAGGATTAACTGTTTTACGGACACCCGTCTATCGCGCGGAATGCCTTTTATCGTTCTAGGGCTCAGGGACGTTACCGAATCAGTCTCAGAGCATTTTCATAGTCGTTTTTGTGAACGTAGATATGATATTCATACGAATAGTTCGGGTCAACGCCGAAGTTGCCGCTGCGCCCGTGGCTGCGGCCGCCGAACGCGGAAGAGCCCTGCAAATTCTCGGTTCTGACCGTGTAGGCAATGCCGTTGGCGGACAGGACGCTGCGGATGTTGGACTGACGCTGCATGTCCATTGTGGTGATGAGTTCCTTGCGGTTGAAGATCGTCAGCATAATACGGCCCCCTTTTTGAAAATGGAGTTCTCTGCATTCATTTTACCACAGGTTTTTCCCGCGCGCAACGGCGGCGCAAATTGACAATATTCCGCGTGAATACTATAATGCTCTGCATGGAAAAGCGCTGAAAAGAGCGCATCGCGCGGGAACCGTTTCCGCACACAGAAGGGAACTATCAAAGACATGAGACAGGATCTATCGCTCCGACTGGAGCAATTCAAAAAGCAATACGTCGCGGACGAGGCGGTGCGCAGCCGCATCGCCGAGCCGCCCGTCAAATTCATCGGCGATGAGATCATGGAGCTGGCCGTCGCCGCGCTTCTGCAGGGGGAGAACGTTCTGCTCTTCGGCGGCAAGGCCACGGGCAAAAATATCTTGGCGGACAACCTTGCGTGGTTGTTCCGCCGTCCGGTCTACACCGTGTCGTTCCACGTGAATACCGACAGCAGCACGCTCATCGGCACCGACACCTTCACCGGCGGCGAGGTGCGGCTGCGCCGCGGCCCTGTCGCGCTCGCCGCGCAGTACGGCGGCTTCTGCATCTTGGATGAGATCAACATGGCGAAAAACGACGCTGTGGCCGTGCTACACTCCGCGCTCGACTACCGCCGCCTCATCGACGTGCCGGGCTATGAGTGTATCCCTATCCACCCCGCCGCGCGCTTCATCGCCACGATGAACTACGGTTACGCCGGTACGCGCGAGCTGAACGAAGCGCTCGTCTCGCGCTTTACGGTCATCCGCATGCCGACGCTCGAGGAACCCCAGCTCTGCGAGCTGCTGCGCGCAAACGTACCGGAGGCGTCGGACGAGAATATCAAGCGCTGCATGGGGCTGTTCCTCGATCTGAACGCCAAGGCCGTGAACGGCGAGATCTCGACGAACTCCGTCGATATGCGCGGCATGATCGCGGCCCTGCACCTGATGACCGACGGCATGGCGCCCAAGGACGCCATCGCCGTGAGTATCACGAATAAATGCTTCGATGAGTACGAGTATGCGCTCGTGCGCGACGTAGCGCTGACGCGCTTTGCCTGAAGAGATGAGCATCGGCAGAGAAGAGAGCCTATTTTTGACTGTTTCCGAAGATCACCGCAAGCGGACCTATCCCGAGTATGTGCAGAAGATGAGCGAACCCTTTGAGCACGCGGGCGGCATGGTGGAGGTGTACGAGGGCGTCGTCCTCGGCGGGGCGGACAAGTTTTTCGGGCTCGATGACTTGAATCTGTGGCTGCGGCGGCACCGCTACGCGGCCTACAATATGGACGTGCTGCTGCCCATCGCGCATCTGTGCGTCGAGCGCGCCGTGCGGGCAAGGCTGATGGGAGAGCGCCCGGGCGTCGCCGTGATGGCGGAGCAGGCGGCGGGCGAGATTTTGCGTGGCGACCTCCTGCGCTACCGGCGCAGCTCGCGCGGCTGGATGTACATTTACGATCTGACGAAGCAGTTTCCCGCCGCGGCGACGGAGGGCGACCGCCGCATTTTGAAAAATTTCAGCGGTTTTGAAGACATGCTGGCCGAGTTTGACGACCTTGCCGCGCGCAGCGAGAGCCGCGCGGACGCGAAGTCGCTCGTCGAACTCGCGGCGCTTTTGTACCGCAAAATTTTCATCCGCTATTTTGCGCCCGACCACAATCAGGACATCTTACCCGAGCGCGAGACGGAAGAGTGGGAGCCCGCAGCCGAACCGGGGGACATCGAGTGGACGCAGACCGAGGAGATGGAACTCCAATACGACAAGGCGGGCGAGGCATCGGCCGATGGCCTCGTCCTGCCGGACGACGCGCTCGCCGGCATTCCGGAGTATCTGATGCGCAACTTTGGCCCCAGCTTTCAGACCGAGCAGGCGATGGAGGAGATCGAAAGCGCTGTCTGCACCGGCATCCACGAGGAGCGAAAGCTCCTCTTCACCGACGGCCTGAGCACGGACGCCTACGAGGGCAGTGAGCCGCGCGCCCAATCGCTGCGCGCCAGTCGGGACGGCAACCTCAAAATGCTCCAAGAGCACGAGGACGCCGCGCGTCAGGGCATCCGCAGCATCGAGCAGGCCTTTCGCAATGCGCTGAGCCTGCGCAGCGAGCCGGACGTTTACCGCGCCGACCACGGCGTGCTGCAAAACGATCTGCTCTGGAAGGTCAGCCGCTGCGAAAATCCGCAGCTTTTTGAAAAGATCGTCCGGCAGGAACCGTCCGCCGTCGTCGTGGAGCTTTTGATCGACGCAAGCGGCTCGCAGAGCGTGCGGCAGAGCATGGTGGCGCTGCAAAGCTACCTCTTCAGCGCGGCGCTCAGCCGCATCCGCATTCCGCACCGCGTGATGAGCTACTGCACTTACGGCAACTACACGGTGCTGCGGCGCTTCCGCGACTACGACGACAAGAGCGAGGCCGACCGCCGCATTTTGGAGTACCGCGCGACATCGAATAACCGCGACGGCCTTGCGCTGGCCGCGGCGGGACTCGACCTCAAGAAGCGGCGCGAGGAGCACAAAATTATCATCGTGTTCAGCGACGGCTTACCGAACGACATGGTCAGCGGCCGCAAGCGCGAGGGCGCGCCGGAAACCTACGTCGGCGACGCCGCCATCCGCGACACCTGCTTTCAGGTGCGAAAGCTCCGGCGCGAGGGCGCGCACGTCATCGGCATTTTCCTCGGCGAGGACGGAGAGCTTGAAAACGAGCGCATGATCTACGGCGCGTCGTTCCTGCGCATCCGCCGGGCGGAGGACTTTGCCGGAAGCGCCGGCAAGCGCCTGAGCGAAACGCTGCTGAATCTGTAAAAAAGTGAAGAGAAAAGCCCTGCTGTGAAACCGGCGGGACTTTGTCTGATTATTTTCCACTCTCCTGCGGCGCGTCTTCAAGCAGCATTTGCCGCAGCTTTTTGGCGGCGATGCTCAGCGGCTGCGTCTTGCGCTGGAAGAGGAAGACGCTGCGCGCGGGAATGGGCTCTTCGAGCATGATGGGGTAGATACCGCTTGCCTCCGGCGTGCCATAAAGCATCTCGCGCGGCACGAAGCCGACGCCAAGGTCGCTCTGCACCACGGGCGGCACCTGTGCCGTGGTCTCGACCTCCACATCGGGGCTGAACGAAAGACCGTGGCGCAGGAAGAGCTCGGCATAAAAGTCGTGCGACGATGTCCCCTCCGTCAAGCTGATGATCGGGTAGTCGGCAAGCCTTTTGAGCGAAACGGGCTCCTCGGTGAGCTCCAAAAACGCCGGGCCGCAGATGGGGATCTCCTGAATTTCGTCGATCTTCTGCGCCGTGAGCGAATCCGGCACGGACGCGCCCTCTGCCAGAATGGCGAAGTCGGCAAGGCCGTTCTGCACGGCGGCGAGGCCGTGGGAGGCAGAGTGGTTCGTCAGGCAGATGCGCACGTGCGGGTATGCGCGCCGGTAGCGCGCGAGCACCTGCAAAAGCCGCGTGCGCAGGGCAAGGCTGCTCGCTGCGATGTGGACGATACCGCTTTGCAAGCTCTGGTCGGAGAGGACCTCCTCTTCGCCTGCCTCGATGCTCTCAAACGCGACGGCGATGTGCGTGTAGAGCTTCTCCCCCTCGGGCGTGAGGCGCACGCCCTGCGGCGAGCGGAAAAACAGCGCGCAGCCGAGCTCGGATTCGAGCTTTCGGATCATGCGTGTCACGTTGGGCTGGTTGCTGTAGAGCGCCGCGGCGGCCTGCGAAAAGCTGCGGTATTTGGCGGCGTAATAAAAGACGCGATAGCTGTCGTAGCTGATGTTCATAGGCAAGCTCCTCTGAAAAAGAAATGATTGGGGTTCTGCGCGGCGGCGAGGAACCTGACTGCGTAAAATTTGACGGAAGAGAAAAGCATTCGTCCGCACCTTGCGGACGGCAAGACTGATTGTAACAGAAGCGAAGCGACGGCGCAAGCGTATTCGGGAAAAAAAGAACAGAACCTTGACGAAAAGTAAACACCGTCGAAAAGCCGCATGAAATCAGGAAAATTCGGACGGCATAGAAAAATGACATATCCTCCATGTCAAGAAAGCATTTCGTTTCCGCGCAAAGGGTCGATATAATGACTCGCGTTGGAAATTCCATAGCACAGGGAGGAATAACATGTTTGCTCAGATCATTGCCATCTGCATTTTTGTCACTATGTTCCTGCTTATTATCCTCGATAAGTTTGAACGGCATTACATTACGCTCGGGAGCGGCGCGCTCGTGCTCGTGCTGGTGTTCGGCGTCTGCATGCGCTCGATGAGCGCCATTTGGGAGACGCTCAACCTCGGCACGTTTTTCCAGAGCACATTCTGGTACGGCGCAAGTGAGGAGAGCACCGCTGGCATCAACTGGTCGACGATCCTGTTTATCGCCGGCATGATGATCATGGTCGAGGGCCTCGGCAAGGCGGGCTTTTTCCGCTGGCTGTGCCTGACGCTTGCCAAGCTCGTACACTACCGCACGGTGCCGCTGCTCATCTGCTTTATGTCGCTCTCGGCGTTTTTGTCGATGTTCATCGACAGCATCACGGTCGTGCTGTTTCTCGCCACCGTCACGCTCGAACTGGCGCAGACGATGAAATTCGACCCCGTGCCGATGATCCTGTCTGAAATTTTCTGCGCGAACCTCGGCGGCGCGGCCACGATGTGCGGCGACCCGCCGAACATCATCATCGGCACCTCGCTCGGCTACACATTCTTCGACTTCATCGAAAATACCGGCGCGGTCGTGGCGATCTGCTTTGTGTTCATGCTCATTTACTTCACGCTCTGCTTCCGCAAGGAACTTGAGCGCGCCGAGCATGCCAACGGCGGCCCCATCACCTGTCCCGAGCCTTCGACGGCCATCACGAACAAGAAGGCATTTCTTGCGAGCGCAGGCGTTTTCCTGCTGGCGGTCGTGCTGCTCATCACGCACGCGCAGACGGAACTTTCCGTCGCGTGCATCGGCGTGATTGTCGCGATTTTGACGCTGATCGTTTTGGGCTTGACCAGCGGCAAAAAATCTGTTATAGAAATCATTAAGGGCGTGGACTATAAGACGCTGCTCTTTTTCATCGGCCTGTTCGTTTCCGTGGCGGGCCTTGAAAAGACAGGCGTGCTCAACATGATCGCGAACTTCATCACCTCGGTCAGTGAGGGCAATATCGCGGTTATTGTGATCGTCATTCTGTGGCTCTCGGCCATCACGAGCGCCTTTGTCGACAATATCCCCTTTGCCGCGACCATGATCCCTGTCATCCGCGCCATCGCCGCGACAGAGGGCATGGATATCGGCGTGCTTGCCTGGGCGCTTTCGCTCGGCACGGACCTCGGCGGCAATGCGACGCCCATCGGCGCGAGCGCTAACGTCGTCGGCACTTCGGCTTCGGCCAAGGGCGGCTATCCCATTGGCTGGGGCCGCTACTGCAAGTACTGCGTGCCCGCGACGATCATTGTCATGGCGGTGTCCACGGCCTACTTATTCCTGCGCTATCTGTAAACGGAAAAAGGAAAGGAGTGCGATCCCATGAAAAACCAGATCATCATCACCCTTGGCCGCGAGCACGGCAGCGGCGGCCATTACATTGCCGACATGATCGCGCAAGAGCTCGGTATCAAGCTCTATGACAAGGACTCCATCGAAAAGGAAATCGTTTCCGAAGGCTACAGCGAGGAAATGATCCGCAAGATGGATGAAAAGCCCGTTAACTTCTTTGCCTCCCGGCGCATCGGCAAGTATTCGAATTCTCTTGAGGTCAACGTGGCGGAAAAGACGTTTGCCATGCTGCGTGACAAGGCGGCAAACGGCGAGAGCTTCCTCATCATCGGCCGCTGCGGCGACCAGGTGCTCAAGGGCAACCCCAATATGCTGAGCATTTTCATCTGCGGCAACCAGCAGGCCAAAGTCGGCCGCGTGATGGAGAAGAAGGGCCTGTCTGCCGAGGACGCGATCGAGGAGATCAAAGAGGTCGACCGCTCCAGAAAGTCCTACCACAACTACTACTGCGAGACGAAGTGGGGCGACGCCCGCGGCTACGACATGACTGTCAAGAGCGATGTGCTCGGCTTTGAGGGCACGGCGAAGATGCTGATCGCCTATATCCGCAGCTTCATGGAGCAGGACTAAATAAAAATTTGCGGCCCATGCCGCAAAAAACATTTGAAATGCTCGAAACAATTTGATAAAATCAATTCACAGCGTGTGGCGTTTCTGCGTAAATCCAGTTGCAGAAACGCCGCACGTTTTTTGCGGCAAAAGGAGGGAGAAGACAACTTCATAGTCAAATCGTGCGGCAGAGATGCGTAAGTCCGGATTGATCCGGCGGAACGCATCTCTTATTTTTTATGTTCAGGGGGAGGACCGCCATGGAAAACACAAACCAGTTTTTGGGGACGGAGCGCGTGGGAAAGCTCATGCGGCGCTACGCCGTCCCGTGCATCATCTCGCTGCTCGTCGGCGCGCTCTATAACATCGTCGACCAGATCTTCATCGCCAACGCAAGCTACCTCGGTTCCTACGGCAACGCGGCAAACACCGTCGTCTTTCCGCTCACGGTCGTGGCGCTCGCCATCGCCGTGATGATCGGCGACGGCTGCTGCGCGTTCGTCAGCATTTCGCTCGGCAAGGGCGAAGTGGGAGAGGCAAGAAAGAGCGTCGGCAGCGCGGTCGTGCTGTCGATTGCGAGCAGCCTTGTCCTGACGGTGCTGTACCTTGGTTTTGCCGATCCCATCATTTCAATGTTCGGCGGCACGGTGAACGAGGAGACCTTTCATTACGCGCAGGAGTATTTCTTCTATATTTCGCTCGGCATCCCGTTTTATATGTTCGGTCAGGCGATGAACCCTGTCATCCGTGCCGACGGCAACCCGCGGTTCGCCATGATCTCCACGCTCGCGGGCGCGGTGCTCAACATCATTTTAGACCCCATCTTCATCTTTGAATGTAAGTGGGGCATGATGGGCGCGGCGGTCGCCACCGTGTTGGGCCAGATCGTCACGGCGGCGCTTGCGGTGTGGTACCTCTGCCGCATGAAGACCGTCAAGCCGGAAAAGGGAGACTTCCGCCTGCACGCAAGCCTCTGTACCCGGATGCTGACGCTCGGCATCACGAGCTTTTTGTCACAAATTAGCCTTGTCGCGGCGATGGCGGCTATCAACAACATGCTGCGCAAGTACGGCGCGCTGGATGAGATATTCTCGCAGGAGCAGTACGCGCAGATCCCGATGGCCGTCGTCGGCATTGTGATGAAGTTCTTCCAGATCGTCATTTCCATCGTCGTCGGCATGGCGGCGGGCTGCATTCCCGTCGTAGGTTACAACATGGGCGCGGGGAAAAAGACGCGCGTGCGTGAGCTCTTTACAAAGCTCCTGCTCTGCGAGGCGATCGTCGGCGCCGTCGCGCTCGTTCTGGCCGAGGGCTTCCCGCGTCAGCTCATCGCCGTCTTCGGCGCGGCGAATGAGAGCAGCTACTACACGGACTTTGCGATCAAGGCATTCCGCACGTATCTTTGCATGATGGTGCTCGCCTGCGTAAACAAGGCCTGCTTCATCTTTTTGCAGGCCGTGGGCAAGGCGTTCTCATCCACGATGCTCTCCATGGTGCGCGAGGTCGCGTTCGGCGTGGGCTTTGCACTGCTGCTGCCGCGCTTTTTCGGCCTTGACGGCGTGCTGTACTCCATGCCGGTGTCGGATGTGTTGACTTTCGTCATCGCGGCGGGTATGATTGTAAAAACGTATCGGGAACTCAATACGGAAGGAGCAACTGTATTATGAATCATATTATCACCATCAGCCGTGAATTCGGCAGCGGCGGCCGCACGGTCGGCAAAAAGGTTGCAGAGCAGCTCGGCATCCCCTGCTATGACTCGGAGCTCATCCAGAAGATCGCCGAGGAGAGCGGCTTTGCAGAAAATTATGTCAAGGAGGCGGGCGAGTACACACCCGGCGGCTTCCTGTCCTCAGCGCTCTCGAACCGCGCGTTCGGCCCGACGAACGAGGACATCCTATGGGAAATTCAGTGCCGCGTCATCAGCGAGCTTGCCGAAAAGGGCCCCTGTGTCATCGTCGGCCGCTGCGCGGACTACATTTTGCAGGACAAGGCCAAGTGCCTCAAGGTCTTTATCCACGCGGATATGGCGTTCCGCGCCAAGCGCATCGTCGAGGTCTACGGCGAGCGCGAGCAGTCGCCCGAGCAGCGCCTGCGCGACAAGGACAAGCGCCGCGCGGCCTATCACCGCTTCTACACGAACATGAAGTGGGGCTACGCGCAGAATTACCACATCACGCTCGACAGCGGCGAGCTCGGCATCGACAAGTGCGCCGACATCATCGCTGACCTCTACAAGAGCAAGGCGTAAATGGTCAAAAAGAGAGGGAGAGAAGCCGCGGCTTCTCTCCTTTTTTCTTATTCCTCTTTTGCAAGACCCGGGATGTTCACGCCGATGCCGTTGACCTCCACGCCGTCGTCGGCGGGGATGAGGAGGTATTTGCGGCCATTGATGACGCGCGCTTCGATCATATAGCTGTTCTCCGGTGCAATGGAAATTTTGACCTCGGGGGTCGTGATCTCAAACTTCTTGCTCTCGATGATGTTGTTCGGGTTCAGCGCGGCGTTCTCGCCGTACTGCTCATCGCACTCGCGCTGGAACGCTGCGATCTGCTCGTCGTTCACGCCGCTGTTGGAGAGGATGCCGCCGACGTCGCCCGCCGTCATTTCAAGCGGCTCGGGGTCTTTGCTCTCCTTGTGATCTTCGATGCGCGCTCTGATCTGCTCGTGCACGGACTGGACAACATCGTAGCTGCAATCCTTGTCGAGCGCGTCGGCAAGCGCCGAGCCAAAGGCGTTTTTCTGCTCCTCGGCAGACATCGGCGGGTCGACGTGGAACAGCGCGTCGATGACCTCCTGATGGATCTCCGCGGCGTTTTTCGAGTAGAACAGCACATTGTAAATGTTCGCCGTGCGGTTGTCGAATGCGGGGTAGAGGAAGCCGAGCTCGGGCGAGGTCGCGATGTAGCCAGTGGAGCTTGAGTGAAACTCGCTCTGGTCAAGGTCGTAGCGCAGTTCGAGCGTCGGGGCCTTGACGGGGCAGATGGAGCAGACAAAGTACTTGAAGACCTCACTCGACGCGTCGGCCTGAATCTCGTCATCCTTGCTGCGGTGCGGCACGTCGTAGGCGTCGGCGGCGAGGAGGATGAGATAGTTTGTCTCGCCCATGTCGATGCAGTCGATGATTTGGCGGCAGAGCGTTTCGCGCGAGGCGGGGTCCTTGAGCTCTGTTTGGCGAAGAGTCTGCAAGAGGCGGTGCTCATCGCTGTCGGCGACCTGCTGCGTGGAGAACACCACGTCGATGAGGTTCTTGCCAAGCGTGCCGGAGAGGGACTTTTTGAGAAGGCCCAGGTACATCTCCTGCTCTTCCTGCCGCATGAGGCCCATCGAGGTATCGACCCACGCAATGATCTCACGGTTGGAGTTCACATAGCAGCCGTACACGCGGCTGAAATTATTCTTATCGAGCCGGAAGCGCCGGCGCAGTTCATTGAGTTCTTTCTGATTCATGGCTCGTCCTTTCCTTTGTTCATGTCACAAGGCCGATTTTACCACGCCCGCGCCGCCGCGGCAAGGGGAGAAACGGCGCATTGTGCGGCGCAAATGCGCAAAATGCAGGAAAAGATGCAAAATGGGCGTGAGCGACAAAATGTGTACGATGTGTGGACGATATAGACGATATCCCTGTAAATCATAGAGAAATTCAATGAATCGTCCATATTTCACGGCTTCTTAACGCCGCATTTGACGCTGCTTTTTGTGAAAACGGCTATGGAAACGGAATCAAAGCAAACATTTCACGTTAAAAATGAAAGATATATTGCATTTTGCCTGAGCCGTGCAGGAATTCTTCCGTTTCCTTGGTGATTCTGACTGTTGAAAAAAGAAAAAAAGAAGTTAGAATAGAGCCTCGCGAAATGAAACGGAAGAATTTGGATAGAGATCAGAGAGTTTGGGAGGAGATCAATATGTCGTATCACTTTTTGCTGGATCTTGCGCTGATCCTGCTGAGCACGAAGATTCTGGGCCTCATCGCGCAGAAGTTTCAGATGCCGCAGGTCGTGGGCGCGCTGATCGCGGGCCTTTTGCTCAGCCCCGCAGGCCTTGGCCTGCTTTCGGAAACGGAATTCACCAAGCAGCTCAGCGAGCTTGGTGTCATCGTGCTGATGTTCTCCGCCGGTATGGGCACGGACATCAACGAGCTCAAGCACAGCGGCAAGGCGGGCTTCATGGTCGCGGTTCTCGGCGTGGTCGTGCCGTTTCTCATGGGCACGGCGCTTGCCTGGGGCGCGGATGAGCTCGGACTCATCGAGAGCACCGGCTTTATTGAAAATATCTTCATCGGCACCATCCTGACGGCCACGTCCGTGAGCATCACGGTCGAAACGCTCAAGGAGATGAAAAAGCTCGAGACCAAGGTCGGCAACACGATTTTGGCCGCCGCGCTCATCGACGATGTGCTCGGCCTGATCGCCCTGACGCTCGTTTGCAGCCTTGCCGGCGGTGACGAGAGCATCGGCATGGTGCTCCTCAAGATCGTGGGCTTTTTCGTCTTTGCCTTCGTGGTCGGCTTTGGCGCGAATCGTATCTTCTGCTGGATGCTCAAGCGTCAGCACGGTTGGGCCAGCCACAGAAACTCCGTGTTCGCCTTTGTCCTGTGCCTTGTGATGGCCTACTGCGCCGAGAAGTTCTTCGGCGTCGCTGATATCACGGGCGCTTACGCCGCGGGCCTTGCCGTCGCGTGCACGCCCAAGGGCACCTACATCCAGACGAAGTACAACCCCCTCGGGTATCTTCTGCTCACGCCGGTGTTCTTCGCGAGCATCGGTATCAATGTGCAGATCACGGGTCTGACGGGCGGCATGGTCGTCTTCTCGATTTTGCTGCTGCTCGTTTCAATCATCTCGAAGCTCCTCGGCTGCGGCCTTGGCGCCAAGGCGTGCCAGTTCACCACGCGCGAGAGCATCCAGGTCGGCGTGGGCATGGCCTGCCGCGGCGAAGTCGCGCTGATCGTCGCCAACCGCGGCCTTTCGATGGGTGTGCTGTCGCCCGCGATGATGACGCCGGTCGTCATCACGGTCGTATGCGGCACGATCCTGACGCCGATCCTGCTCAAGCTGTCCTTCCGCGGCCATCAGGAGACGGAGCTGGTGCAGAACAACATCGCCGACCGCATGGCCAAGCACCGTCAGCTCGATATCATCACGCAGCAGCTTTTGCAGCAGGATGAACAGCTGATGAAAAAGAACTGAACGCAGCGCAATGAAATAAAAAGAGCTTTCTCCTGAAAATCGGAGAAAGCTCTTTTTTGATTTTAGGACGCTGCCTTTTCCTGTGAGGTGCACTCGCGCAGGATGCGACAGAGCGCGTTCACATCCTCTTCCCGCGTCGCCCAGCTTGTGGCAAAGCGGATGATGCTGTGCGTCTCGTCATATTGCTCCCAGACGGAGAAGTTCACGCGCTCGGCGAGCTCTTTGCGCTGCTGCTCACTGACGATGCAGAAGCTCTGGTTCGTCGGGGAGGGGAAACAGGGCAAATAGCCATTTTCCGCCATCGCGCGCCGGATAGCGTCGGCGTAGCGAACGGCGTCTTTACCGATGCGCTCGTAGAGCCCATCGGTAAAGAGCGTGTCGAACTGGATGCCGAGCAGCCGTCCCTTGGCGAGCAGCGCGCCGTGCTGCTTGATGATGGTGAAAAAGTGTGGAATGAGCCCCGGCTGGGGAATGACGACCGCCTCGCCGAGCAGCGCGCCGCATTTCGTGCCGCCGATGTAGAAAATGTCGCACAGCGCGGCAAGGTCGCGCAGTGTCACGTCGTTTTCAGGACAGGCGAGCGCGTAGGCAAGGCGCGCACCGTCGATATAGAGCGGCAGGCGCTTTTCGCGGCAGAGCGCGCTGATGGCCGCGAGCTCCTTTTTGGAATAGAGCGTGCCGTACTCCGTCGGCTGGGAGAGGTAGACCATCCCGGGCATGACCGTGTGGTCGCGGTTCGCGTCGTCCTCGTACTGATCAAGCAGTGCGCGGATTTGGGATGCGGTGATCTTGCCGTTCTCCTGCGGCAGCGTGAGCACCTTGTGCCCGCCGAACTCGATGGCGCCGGCCTCGTGCACGCTGATGTGCCCCGTGTCCGCGGCGATCACACCCTCATAAGAGCGCAGCAGCGCGTCGATGACGGTCGCGTTCGTCTGTGTGCCGCCGACAAGGAAGTGAATCTCCGCGTTCGGCGCGCCGCAAGCGGCGCGGATCTTCTCGCGCGCGGATTCGCAGTATTCATCCGTGCCGTAACCGGCGGTCTGCGCAAAATTCGTTTCGCACAGGCGCTGCAGGATGGCGGGATGCGCGCCCTCAAGATAGTCGCAGGAAAAAGAAAGACGATGCTCCATGAAAAAAGACCTCGTTTCAAAAACAGGATTGACGGTTTCTGACTGCTATTGTAGAATAAGAGAAAACATGACGCAAACGGTTATTTGAAATGAAAAACATGATATAAAATCATGGATAGGAGGGCGTATGGAAGCGGTCAAATGCGAGGCGTTCCTTGCCGCGGCAGAGCTCGGCAGCCTGACGGCCACGGCGGAGCTTTTGGGCTACACGCAGTCAGGCGTGACGCGCATGATCGGCACGCTGGAAGAAGAGCTCGGCTTTCCGCTGTTTCTTCGCAGCAAAAAGGGCGTGCAGCTCACAGAAAACGGAAAGCTCATGCTGCCGCTGCTGCGCGAGGTCGTGCGCGCGCACCACAACGCCGAGCAGCTCAGCGCGGAGATCGGCGGCGTGTCAAAGGGCTCGCTGACGATCGGCTGCTATTACAGCATTTCGGCCCTGTGGATGCCAGAGATCCTGACGGCGTTCCGCGCCCGCTATCCGGACGTGACCGTGCGCATGCAGGAGGGCGGCAACCTCGAGATGGCGCGCTGGCTGAACGAGCGCTCGGTCGACTGCTGTTTCGGCGCGCAGATGCACGGCGATAAGTATGACTGGCTGCCGGTCTTTCGCGACGAATTGGTCGCGTGGCTGCCGCGCGGGCACGAGTTGGCAGCGGCGGATTCGTTCCCGCTTTGCCGCTTGCAGGAAGAGCCGTTCATCCACACCTCGCCCAATCACGACACCGATCAGGACCGCCTGCTCGAGCAGCACGACCTGCACCCGCAGACCTGCTTTACGACGCGCGACGGCTTCACGACCTACAACATGGTCGAGGCGGGGCTCGGCGTCAGCTTCAACCAGCGGCTCATCTCACGCAAGTGGAGCGGCACGGTGGCGGAGGTCCCGTTCGACCCGCCGCAGTTCGTCACGCTCGGCATCTCCGTCCCGTCGCTCAGGGAGGCCTCGCCCGCAGCGAAAAAGTTCATTGCCTGCGCCATCGAGACCGTCACGGGCGGGGAGAAAAGCCTTTGATAAGAAAAACGCTTCGCAGAACTTCTGCGAAGCGTTTTTTGCCCAAAAGCCGTTTATTTGAGCTCGGCGGTGAAGGCAATCCTCCCGTCCTCCACTCTGGCGCGGATGGAGCTGTGGTGTCCCTCGGCGATCGAGCGCGCGATGGAAAGGCCGATGCCAAAGCCGCTGCCTTTCCTGTGCGCGTCGGCGCTGGCGCTGTCGCTCACGGCCTGCGCCGGTACGATAAATAATAGTACGACGGACACGGCAAGCAATGTGACCTTTACCTTTACAGACAGCGGCGTGACCGCTGCGGGCGAGACGGACACGGGCTACGAGATCGACGGCACAGCGCTCACGATCACGTCGAGTGGTACCTACACCGTCTCCGGCAGCTGCGCGGACGGCTCCATCAAGGTGAAAAAGGGTACGACCGGCGTGACGCTGGTGCTGGACGGCCTGACACTTACGAGTGAGAACACCGCCGCCATCACCTGCGGCAAGTCGAGCGAGGTGACCATCCTTGTTTCCAACGGTACGGAAAATTCCCTGAGCGATACCGAGCAGAACAATGACGACAACTACCCCAAAAACGAAAATGCCGAAAACGCCGTCATTAAGTGTAAGGATGGCTCGCTTGTCACCCTCTGCGGCGATGGAGAGTTGACCATCACGGCCAACGGCAAAAACGGCATCAAATCCGGCGCGACGACGGATGAGGACGGCGAAGCGTCGCTGACCATCCGCGATTTGACGCTGAATATCGATGCACCCGTCAACGACGCCATCAACGCCGAGCAGCTTTTGAACGTCGAGAGCGGCACGCTGACCATCGACGCCGCGGATGACACCATTCACTGCGATTTGGTGCTGAACATCGGTGCGGACGGCACGGACGGCCCTACGATTGACATCACGAATTGCTGCGAGGGCCTTGAGGGCGCGGAGCTGAACGTTTGCTCCGGTGATATTACGATCAACGCCTCGGACGACTGCCTGAATGCAGCAAATTCCGACCTGACGGACTATGACTTCACGATGACGATCTCCGGCGGCACGATCGACGCCTGTTCCTCCGCGGGCGACGGCTTCGACTCCAACGGTGACCTGACCATCACGGGCGACACAGTGATCGTCTGGACAGCCAACACGGCGGACAACGAGCCGCTGGATGCCGACGGCACCATCACCGTCTCAGGCGGCACGGTGCTCGCCGCGGGCGGCAGCAGCGGCATGGGCATGGGCGGCGGCTTCCCCGGCGGCGGACAGAAGCCAGACGGTGAACCGCCCGAGAGCTTTGACGGTCAGATGCCAAACGGCGAGAAGTCAGAGCTTCTCGACGGGGAAGTGCCCGAAATGCCCAGCGGCGAGCGCCCCACACCGCCCAGTGGGCAGGGAAGCCCCGCTGACGGCAACGCCCCAGCGGGCGACAGTACCTCCGATACCACTCCAACTGCCTAATGGCAGAGATAAAGAAAAGCAGACGGCTCGCGCAGGCCGTCTGCTTTTTGCTGTCTGTTCGGTTTTACATCGTCTCAAAACCGACGATCACGCCGCCACGCTCGGCATAGTAGCTGCAAAGACCACGGCAGGGACGGATCTCAATGTCTGCTTCGGGAAAGTGCCCGCGCAGCGAAGCGGCGAGCGCCCCAGCCGCCTCTGGATTTTCGGCGTGGTGGATGCGCACCTTGCCGCCGTGGTAGCCAGCTTCCAGAAGCTTCTGTACCATCGCCGCGCACGTCTTTTTTTCGCCGCGGCATTTTTCAACGGGCTGGATCGTGCCCTCAAGACTTGCGGTGGCGAGGATCTGAATGCCGAGAATGCCGATGGCGCCCGCGGCGATTTTGCTGACGCGGCCGTTTTGCGCCAGATTGTGCAGGGACTTAAGACTGAAGAAGAGGTGCGTGGTGGCAAGATATTCCTGCGCCTTTTCGCAGACCACATCGAAGGGGAGGCCCTTGGCGTGCAGCTCTGCGAGCTTCTCTGCGAGCAACTGCATCTCCGGTCCCGTGCTCAGCGAGTCAAAGATGTGAATTTTGACCTCGGGATGCGACTGGAGATACACGTCGCGCGCGGCCATGGCCGAGGCACAGGTGCCGGACAGGCTGCTTGTGATGGTAATGACGAAAATCTCATCCGCGCCCTCGAACGCCTTGAGCCAGCCGTCGAGGCTGGGGCAGGCCGTGCCGGATTTGCCGTTGTGGGCCGCGAGATAGTCGAGCAGCTCGTGCGTGTCGAGCGTTTCATCGTCCACGAAGTCGCGCTCGCCGGCGCGGATGATCATGGGCACGCTCTGATAGGTTACGCCCTCCAGCATCGTGAGGTTGGCAGAGGAGTCGGCAATCAGTTTCATCATGGGGAAGCCTCCAAAAAAATAATCGGTTATTCAAAAACCTGTTGTCAGGTGAAATCATCTTTGACTACAATACAACGATTTTTAATAACTGTCAATCGGTTTTTGGAAAACTTATTGACATTTTTTTCACCAAAGTTTAAGATGATGAAAACGCAGTTTGAACGGAGGAGCAGCTATGGACGAAAATATGCGCAGCCGTCTGGCGGAGTCTGTCCGAAGCTTTCATATCCCGCGGCTCGGGGAGATCCCCGATGTGGGGCTGTATCTCGAACAGGTGACGCGTTATGTCAATCAATCCATCACGGGATGCGGGCTCAGTCCCATCACGGCCTCGATGGTCAGCAATTATGTTAAGCAGAAGATCATCCCCGGGCCAGAGAAAAAGGCCTACGGCGCGGAGAGCATTGCGTACCTCATCTTTGTCTCGTGCATCAAGAGCGTCGTCGCGATGGACGACATCCGCGCGCTGATCGGCATTCAGCACGAGACCTACGATCTGCCGACCGCTTATCACTACTTCTGCGAGGAATTTGAAAATCTCATCCGCTATGTCTTCGGCGCGAGCGACCATCTTGCAAGCGTCGGACAGGACGAGTCGGATGAAAAGGAACTGCTGCGCTCGGCACTTTTAAGCGTGACGCACAAGCTCTATCTCGACGCCTATCTGCGGCTGCTGAGGCAAGACGCGGAGCGCGCACAAAAGGAAACAGAGGAAGCGCAATGACCGTTGAACAGTTTGTCATGGCCTACGGCGCGGAGCAGGACCGTCTGCGCGCCCTGCTGCCGGAGGGCTTTGCCTCGCTGCGGCCGGTGCTGCGCATCAACGCGGAGGTGCGCGACGGCAAAACGGGGGCTCTCGAGTTCAACACTGCCGCGGAAAAAGCCGACAATCGCGGCTGGGTCAACATCGGCCGCTGGGACGATGTTCCCTTTACGAAGGACGGCAAAAAGACGACCTTCACGCTGCCGGAGCTGACGATCTCGTTCACCGGCGTCGGCATCGAGGGCGGCTGCCCTGCGGAAAAGGACAACGTAGGCTACTATTACTTGAAAGACGGTACATTTACGCTCGTGCCCGCGGAGAGGATCGCAGCAAACAAGGAATTCTGCGACTGTGAATTCGCCTGGCGCTTTGCAGGCGGCGCGCACGGTGTCAGCCTTGGCAAAACGCTGCCCGCCATCCCCGAAGAGGAGACGACGCACTATGAAAAGGCGGCTTTCACGGTCGAAAATGCCGCCGTCATCCCCTGCATGCAGGTGTTGGGGGCCTATCAGGTGACGTTCGAGCGCTGATTTTTGAAAAAGGGCTTGCATTTTTGCCCGCGCTTTGCTATACTGCGCAATCGGGAATGAGGTTCTCCCACGGCACTGCCGAAACCGCTTTTTTGAGCTGATGACTTCTGTGATTTTGAACGGTCACAGGGGGCATCAGCTTTTTTTGTGCCCAGAGGAGGAAATTTATGTTAACTTCACTCGCACTCGTCTTTTTGGTTGGCCTTGCGCTGGCCGCGCTGTGTCAGAAGCTGAAGCTGCCGCGCATCATCGGCATGCTGGCGACGGGCATCCTGCTGGGGCCGTGCGTGCTCAACGTGCTGGACGGCTCGATTTTGTCGATCTCAGCCGACCTGCGCAAGCTCGCGCTCGTTATTATCCTGCTCAAGGCGGGACTGTCGCTCGATTTGGGCGACCTCAAAAAGGTCGGCCGTCCGGCAATCCTGATGTCGTGCCTGCCCGCAACGTGCGAGATCATCGGCTATGTGCTGCTCGCGCCGTGCTTCCTTGGCATCACGCGCGCGGAGGCGGCGGTCATGGGCTCGGTGCTCGCGGCGGTGTCGCCCGCGGTCGTCGTGCCGCGCATGGTGCAGCTGATGGAAAGCGGCCGCGGAACGGACAAGAGCATCCCGCAGATGATCCTGGCCGGCGCATCGTGCGACGATATCTTCGTCATTGTGCTGTTTACAACGTTTCTGCACACGGCGCAGGGCGGCAGCGCCAACGCCGCGGACTTTTTGAGCATCCCTGCGTCGATCATGCTCGGCGTTGCGCTGGGTGCGCTTGTCGGGTGGTTGCTCAGCCGCTTTTTCGAGACTGCCTATGCCCGAGCGCACTGCATCCGCAACAGCATGAAGGTCATCATCGTGCTGGGGGTCTCGCTGCTGCTCGTCGCGGCGGAGGGCTGGCTCGAGGGCATCGTGCCGGTGTCGGGCCTGCTCGCGGTCGTCAGCATGGCGTGCTTACTTAAGATGAAGTGCACGCCGTTCGTTGCCAAGCGGCTCTCTGAAAAATTCGGCAAGCTCTGGCTGGCGGCGGAGGTCATTTTGTTCGTCCTCGTCGGAGCGGCGGTCGATATCCGCTATATGGCGGGCGTGGGCCTTGCGGCGGTCGGCATGATCTTCTCGACGCTCATTTTCCGCGCCGTGGGTGTGTGCCTTTGCCTTGTCAGAACGCCGCTCACGGCGAAAGAGAGGCTTTACTGCGTGTTTGCCTATCTTCCCAAGGCGACGGTGCAGGCGGCCATCGGCTCGGTGCCGCTTGCGGCGGGGCTGCCCTGCGGCAGCATCGTGCTGTCAGTCGCGGTGCTCGGCATCGTCATCACCGCGCCGCTCGGGGCGTTTTTGATGGACACGAGCGCGCCGAAGCTGCTGAGTAAAGCGGAGGAATAAAGAAAAGGACTTGGACGCTTTCGTCCAAGTCCTTTTCTGTTTTTATCAAGTGCTCACACGTCGAGCGCCATATTTGTGCGCTCCATTACCGCCACAAGGATGGGAATGAGGATGAGCTGCAAGATGATGCCGGGGATGGCCGTCGTCACCGCGCCGGAGAGGAAGAGGGCGAGGCTGAACTCCGTGCCCTGAAGGCCCGCGAGCAGGAACTTCACAAGGCCCCACACAAGGCGGCCCGCGACCATCGCGGAGATGAGCGAGGCATAGATGCGCCAGCCTGTTTTCGGCAGCTTGCGGTACAGAAGACCGGCGATGGCGCCGTAGGTCGCCATTTCAAACGCCATGGCGATGGCGACCCAAACGGGCGGCATGCCGAAGATCATCGAGCGCAGCAGCGGGGAGATAAAGCCGACCGCGAGTCCCCACGGCCAGCCGCACATGAAGCCGCACAGCAGCGCGGGAATGTGCATGGGACAGAGCATGGAGCCGATCTCGGGGATCTGACCGGTCAAAAACGGCAGGACCATCGCCAAGGCGAGGAAGAGCGCGGAATAGGTGAGTTTTCTCACCGGGGAAGCGGTACGGGCAGTTGCAGTGGCAGCGTTGTTCATGGTTTGTTCTCCATTCCTTCGAGCAGCGAACGGATGTGCGCCATGGCGTCGTCCAGAATGGCGGAGGACTTTTTGTCCACGCCCGCGACATACGTGCTGCATAGATTCATCGGGATGAGCACACGGTAGGCATTGCTTGACGCGACGGCGTTTGCCATGGCGGGGGAGATCTCGCCCATCAGCGCATCGGCGATCGCGATGCCGATGGGGCCGACGATGATCTGCGCGCTGCGGCAGGCCACGATGACGGGGTTTTCGCCCGTGGCCACGCGGTCAGCGCCCGCGCGGCGCATCACGTCGGAAGCGGCGCTGTTCGTACCGACCGCCATGATCTCGAGGTGCGGGAAGGACTTTTTGATGTTCTCGACCAAAGTTTTGCCGAGCTTTCCGCCCTGGCCGTCGATGACAAGGATCGTCACGGTGTTCTCATCCTCTCTTGCGTCTTGTTTTCTGCGCGAAAACCCTTGAAAAGACAAAGAAAAGGCATCAATATTCCCCTTGCAGGGAGATTGATACCTTGGTGATACCTCGTTTGCTTTCAGGGAACGCGCGGAAGAAAAGTCAGCTTGTGCTAACGCTGCCGGCTTGTGCCGACGCGGGAATTTTATCAAAAAAGCGCAGGGCTGTCAATCCCTTGCCCCTTGCGAAAGGGGCGAAAAAGCGCTATGATAAACGAAACTTTTTGGTAAAGGAACCCCGCCGCTATGACGAATTTTACCGATATTCGCGACTTTCTGCGCGCCCACTGCGCGCGCTATCCAGAGCTGGCGCTTCAGGACGTCTTCAAGGCGCTCTATCAGAGCGCCTTTGGCTGCGAGCATCTGATCGCCGACCCGTCCGCCGCCGCAGACTACATCCGCGCCGAAGCGGCGCGAAGCGGTGACCGTATCTCCGAGCTCGTCGAGCTGCTCGGCGGCGACTACTGCCGTGTGCACCTCGGCATTTTGCAGGACGGCTTGAGCGCGGAGACGTTTGCGCGGCTCTTCGCCCTCTCTGCGCGGCACGAGGAGTGCGGGCGCGAAAAGCTCGAAGCGATGCTCACCGCCTTGCAGACAATGGCCGACGCGGGCGAGCTGCCATTTTCTGCGCAGGAGACGGCGGAAGCTGTTGAGAGGTGGCGCAAGGACGGCTTTCCGCCGCTGCACCACTCCGAGATATTTCGGCAGAATTACGCGCCCGCGTACCGCGTCCTGCGGCGCGACTTCGCCCGCGCGCTGCCGCTGTTTGCGCGCATCGACCGCCTGACGGCGGAAAGAAGCCGCGTGCTCGTCGCCATCGAGGGCGGCAGCGCCAGCGGCAAGACGACGCTCGGCGAGCTGCTGCAAAATGTTTACGGCTGCCCTGTCTTCCACATGGACGACTTTTTCCTCCGGCCCGAGCAGCGCACGGAGGCGCGCTTCACGCAGCCCGGCGGCAACGTCGACCGCGAGCGCTTTTTGGAAGAGGTGCTGATCCCTCTGCGCGAGGGAAGACCCGTCGACTACCGCCGCTTCGACTGCGCGACGTTTACCATCGCCCCGCCGCAGCGGATTAAGGCGGGAACACTCAACATTGTCGAGGGCGCGTACTCCATGCACCCCGACCTTGCGCCGTACTACGATCTATCCGTTTTTCTGCCGATTTCGGCAGAAAAACAGCGCGAGCGCATCCTCAAACGGAATGCGCCCGCGCATGCAAAGCAGTTTTTCGACCGCTGGATCCCTTTCGAGCAGCGCTATTTCGACGCGCTCGATGTGCGGAACCGCTGCGATCTCATCCTTTCGGCGGACGATTAAATGAGCGTGCCGCTCGGCGCGATGCCGAGCACATATTCGACCGCAATCGCCACAAGAACGACCAGCAGCGAAATGATGAAGCCGTGAAGCATCGGCTTTGCGCCAGACTTGCACAGCGCCGCGAAGTTCGTATTGAGGCCGATGGCGGCGAGCGCCGCAACCATCAGGAACTTGCTGATACTCTTGAGCGTCGCAGCGAGGCCCGCGGGAATGACGCCGACGCTGCACAGAATGGACATTGCAAGGAAACCGAGGATGAACCACGGGAACACCGACTTCATATTGACCTTGACGCCATGGTCGCCGCTTTGCGCGGCGGCCTTTTTCTTGAGGTGCACGCTGATGGCGGCGAAGACCAGCACCGTCGGGATGATGGCGAGTGTGCGCGTCAGCTTGACCATCGTGGCAAAGTCGCCTGCGGCCTCGCTGAAGGCGTAGCCCGTGGCGACGACGCTCGAGGTGTCGTTGACCGCCGTGCCGGCCCACAGGCCGAACGCCGCGTCGGAAAGGCTCATCGCGCGGCCGAGCAGCGGGAACACGACGACCATGATCGTGTCAAAGAGGAACGTTGCCGACATGCCGTAGGCGATGTCCATGTCCGTTGCCTCGATGACCGGCGCGATGGCGGCGATGGCGCTGCCGCCGCAGATGCCCGTGCCCGCGTTGATGAGGCTGCTCGTCTTCCAGTCAAGCCCCAGCGCCTTGCCGATCACATAGCCGAGGCCGAAGCACGTCGCCAGTGTGAAGAGCATGACGGTGAGCGAGAACTTACCGACCGTCAGCACGGTCGTGATGTTCAGGCTGGCACCGAGCAGGATGATGGCGAATTTCAGAATTTTCTTCGAGGTGAATTTGATGCCGGGCTTCGTCTTGTCATTCGGCGCGTAAAAGCGGTTCACGATCATGCCGATGAACATCGCGATGACCGACGCGCCGATCAGGTGCAGCCCCACGGATTCCTCCAGCTGCTCTAAAAACTTGGCCACCACGGCGATGACGAGCGCGATGGCGCAGCCGGGCAGCATTTTCTTTACGGATTCGATAAATTTCATGTGCTTTTTCTCTCCTCCAATGCGTGTTGTGGGTGTATTATATCACCGACTTATGATATAATAAAATTATAAATAAGAATATGTCGATTCCTGTTTGTTATCGACAAAGGAGAGAGAACATGGACCAGCGGCTTGAGACCTTTTTGACCGTGTGCGCCACGATGAACTACCGCAAGGCGGCGGAGCAGCTGCATTTGACGCAGCCCGCCGTGACGAAACAGATCCAAGCGCTTGAAGCGCTGTACGGCGTGCGCCTTTTTACCTACGACAGCCGAAAGCTCAGAAAAACGCCGCAGGGCGAAACGCTTGAGATCTACGCCATCAGCCAGCGCTATCAGGACGAGGAGCTGCGCCGTGCGCTCAAACGGCAGGAGAAGACGAGCCTTCGCATCGGTGCGACGAAGTCCATCGGCGACTATATCCTGCTGCCGCAGATCAGCCGCTTTTTGAAAGAGCCGGACAACGAGCTCTTTTTTACCGTCGACAATACGGCGCACCTGCTCGCCCAGCTCGAGGGAGGTGAGCTTGACTTCGTCGTGCTCGAGGGCATTTTCGACAAGAGCCGGTACGAGAGCTTTCTGCTGCGCAACGAGCCCTACATCGGCATCTGCGCGAAAGATCACCCGTTTTCGGGCTGTGAGGTACCGATGGATGAGCTCTTTTCCGAGCGGCTCATCCTGCGCGAGCCTGGCTCCGGTACGCGAAAGATTTTAGAGCGAGAGCTCATGCAGTGCGGCTACACGGTCGAGGCGTTTCGCGCGAATGTCTGCATCAGCAGCTTCAAGCTCATCCGGCATCTGGTGAGCGAGGGCTGCGGCGTGAGCTTCCTCTACGAGGCCGTCGTCAAGAATGATGCGCAGTTCGGGCATTTTTCCTGCCCGCCGCTCACGGGCGTGCACGAGCTGAACGTCGTATGCCTCAAAAACACCAATGTGCCCACGCTTGCGCGGCGGTTCCTTGACCTGTAAATTTGGGCAATTCTGCCGATCTGCGCAAAAATGCGGGGAATTGAGCGATATGACTGCGGTTTACGGAATCAGTCAATGGAAAAATCCAACATTTTCCTGTAAAATAGAGCTTGGATAAGATAGGGGATGATCGCCGCGCGATATTTTTGCTGCGCGGCGGCAAGCACGCGGTACGCCGCGAAAAGGGAGAGCAGGAACATGAGCGATATCAACGGCAGCAAGCCCACGAATTTCCCTCTCGACGAGAGTAAACTGGATTTCAAAATACCCCGCACGGACGCCCCGCGTGAAAACGTCCTCAAGCTCGGCAGCATGATCACGAACCGCATCGGCCTCAAGGCCACGGCGGACGACCCCGAGTATTGGGGCCTTGCCGGCGTGATGACCGATGAGATGGTCGACGTCGCGCTCAAAATGGGCGTGCGCAAGCCCAAGACGACCGAACAGTTGATGAAGCTCACCAAAATGGAGCGCGAGCCGCTCGAAAAGCTCCTGACGGAGATGGCGTGGACAGGCATCATCGAGTACAACTGGGAGAACCTGGACGGCAAGAACCCCAAGCATGAAAAGCGCTGGGTGCTGCCGCTGTTCGTCCCCGGCAGCGCGGAATTTCTGAACATGCGCAAAAGCCAGATCGACGAGCATCCCGAGGTCGCGGCGTTCTTTGAGCGCATGACGATGCTCCCGCTCGAAAAGATCACGCCCATGGTGCCGCCGGGAGGCGCAGGCATCGGCATGCACGTTATCCCCGTGGAAAAGGCCATCGAGACAGAGAACGAGTCCGTTGACTTAGAGCACATCTCCTACTGGCTCAGCAAGTACGAGGGCAAGTACGCCAAGAGCATGTGCTCCTGCCGCGCTAGCCGCGCCAAGCTCGGCGAGGGCTGCGGCGATGACGCCGAAAGCTGGTGCATCGGTGTGGGCGACATGGCCGACTACATCGTCGAAACACAGCGCGGCGAATACATCACGAAGGACGAAGCGCTCAAAATTTTCAAAAAGGCCGAGGACAACGGCTTTGTCCACCAGATCACGAATATCGACGGTGAGCAGAAAATTTTCGGCATCTGCAACTGCAACGTCAATGTCTGCAACGCGCTGCGCACATCGCAGCTGTTCAATACGCCGAACCTGTCGCGCAGCGCCTATGTCGCGAGCGTCGAGAGCGAGAGCTGTGTCGCCTGCGGCCGCTGCGTCGAAAACTGCCCCGCGGGCGCGGTCAAGCTGGGACAGAAGCTCTGCACGAAGGACGGCTACATCGAATATCCCCGTCAGGAATTACCCGACGATGTCAAGTGGGGGCCGGAAAAGTGGAGCATCGACTACCGCGACAGGAACCGCATCAACTGCTACGATACCGGCACCTCGCCGTGCAAGACGGCCTGCCCAGCGCACATCGCGGTGCAGGGCTATCTGAAGCTTGCCGCGCAGGGCAAGTACCGCGAAGCCTTGCAGCTCATCAAGCGCGAAAATCCGTTCCCCGCGGTCTGCGGCCGCATCTGCAACCGCCGCTGCGAGGATGCCTGCACGCGCGGTACGGTCGATCAGGCCGTCGCCATCGACGAGGTCAAGCGCTTCATCGCCCAGCAGGACTTAAACGCGGAAACGCGCTTTGTGCCCGAAAAGGTCATTCCGAGGGTCGACGGCGAATTTTCCGAGAAGATCGCCGTCATCGGCGGCGGCCCCGCGGGCCTGTCGTGCGCATACTATCTCGCTGAAAAGGGCTACCGCCCGACGGTCTTTGAAAGGGAAGCACGTCTCGGCGGCATGCTGATGAACGGCATTCCGAGCTTCCGCCTTGAAAAAGACGTGGTGGAGGCAGAAATCGACATCTTGCGTGAACTCGGTGTCGAGTTCCGCTGCGGCGTGGAGGTCGGAAAAGACGTGACCATCGCGCAGCTGCGCGAGCAGGGCTATCAGGGCTTCTACGTGGCCGTCGGCCTCCAGTCCGGCGGCAAGCTGAACATCCCCGGCGGCGACGCGGACGGCGTCATGGCGGGTATCGACTTTATGCGGCAGGTCAACCTGCATGAAAAGAAGACGCTTTCCGGTAAGGTCGTCGTCATCGGCGGCGGCAACATCGGCGCGGACGTTGCGCGCACGGCGGTGCGCTGCGGCGCGGAGAGCGTTGACCTCTACTGCTTAGAGGCTTACGACGATATGCCGATGGGCGAAGAAGACCGCAGCGAGTGCGAGCGCGACGGCATCACCGTCCACGCCGGCTGGGGCCAGACCGAGATCGTGGTGGAGGACGGCAAGTGCGCGGGCATCAGGTTCCGCAAGTGCACGCGCGTCAAGAACGACGAGGGCCGCTTCGCACCTGAGTTTGACGACAGTGTGAGCGAGCAGGCCGAGTGCACGACGGTTCTCTACTGCATCGGCCAGAAGGTCGACTGGCGTGAGCTGCTCACCGGCACCGCTGTTGAGTTCAACCCCAACGGCACGGTCAAGGCAGACCCCGTCACGTATCAGACGGCGGAAAAGGATATCTTCGTCGGCGGCGACGCTTATACGGGTCAGAAATTTGCCATCGACGCCATCGCCGCGGGCAAGGAGGGCGCGATCTCGCTGCACCGTTTTGTCCAGCACGCGACGTTGACGGTCGGCCGCAACCGCCGCCAGTTCATTGAGCTCGACAAGGAGAACGCTCTGATCCCCGTCAATTACGACACAACGCCGCGCCAGCGCATCGGCTATAACGAGGCGCTGCGCAGGACGTTTAGCGACGAGCGCGTCGCGTTTACCGAAGAACAGATCAAAAAGGAGACCGCGCGCTGCCTTAGCTGCGGCGCGAGCATCGTCGACCCGAACAAGTGCATCGGCTGCGGCGTCTGCACGACGAAGTGCGCGTTCGACGCCATCCACCTGCACCGCGAGAGACCGGAGTGCAGCAAGATGTACGCCTGTGAGGACAAGATGAAGGCCATCCTGCCGTACATGATCAAGCGTGAGTTCAAGATCAAGCGTGCGGCGAGAAAGAGCAAGTAATGCACGAGCTGGGCATTGTCTTCCACGTCATCAAGAGCGTGGAAAAGATCGGAGAGGAAAACGGCCTGACGAACGTCGCGTCCGTGACGCTCGAGCTCGGCGAGGTGTCCGGTGCGATCCCGCACGAACTCGAAAGCTGCTGGAACTGGGCAGTCAAGAAGACCGAGCTTTTACCGGAGGCCGCGCTCAAGATCGAGACCATCCCCGCCGTTACGTACTGCGAGGGCTGCGGGCGCGACTATCCCACCGTGCAGTTTGGCCGCACCTGCCCGCACTGCGGCAGCGAAAAAACGTGGCTCAAGCAGGGCCGCGAGATCAACTTAAAGGAGATCGAGGCGATATGACAGAACCCTATAAGATCATCGAGGTGAAAGAGAGCGTCTTCGCCGACAACGACCGCGAGGCCGCACGCCTTCGCACGCAGCTCAAGCAGGACAGAACGTTTCTGCTGAACCTGATGTCCTCGCCGGGCAGCGGCAAGACGACGACGCTGCTGCGCACGCTTGAAGCGCTCAAGGATGAGCTGCACATCGGCGTGATGGAGGCAGACATCGACTCCGACGTGGACGCGAAGACTATCGCGGACGCGGGCGTCAAGTCCATCCAGCTCCACACGGGCGGCATGTGCCACCTCGATGCAAGCATGACGGAGCAGGGCCTCAAGGAGATCGGCACGAAGGACTTGGACCTCGTCGTGCTCGAAAACGTCGGCAACCTCGTCTGCCCCGCGGAGTTCGACACGGGCGCGGTCAAAAACGCGATGATCCTCTCCGTGCCGGAGGGGCACGACAAGCCGCTCAAGTACCCGCTCATCTTCACTGTGTGCGACGCGCTCATCATCAACAAGATCGACGTGCTGCCGTATTTCGACTTCGACATGGAAAAGGTCGTCGAATACGCGCACATGCGCAACCCGAAGCTCAAGATATTCCCCCTCTCCGCCAAAACCGGCGAGGGCGTGGACGCTTGGTGTAATTGGCTGCGCGAGCAGGTGCGCGCTTGGAACGGGTGAGAAAAGGGAAAGAGATGTACCGCAAGGTACATCTCTTTTTTGTTATGCATCCAGCCGAAAGACTGACGGGTAAATTTGTCCGTCCCTGAATTCGAGCACGCCGTAGGTCGGGCGGCGGGGATCGCCAATCGAACCGGGATTCATCATCATCGGCCGCGACGCCGCGTCCACGAGCGGCACGTGCGTGTGGCCGAAGAGCAGAATGTCGGCGTTCATCTCGAGCGCGCGGTACTGCGCGCGGAGAAGCCCAGTCTTCACCCCTAACGTGTGCCCGTGCGCGATGAGCACGCGGTGATCGTCCAGGATCAGCACGCGCTCAAGCGCTTCAAAGCGCCCGAAGTCGCAGTTGCCGGGGACCTGCTCGAGCGGCAGGCTGGGGAAAAGTTCACGCAGCTCCTCGACATCGCGCCAGCCGTCGCCAAGATGGATGATGCCCTGCGGCTTTACGAGCTCTACCGCGCGCACCATGTTGTCGACATTGCCGTGCGAGTCGGATAGTACCAAGTATTTCATAGCGCTTATAGGAACTTGTCGAGCTCGCGCTCGACCTCATCCATCTTCTTGATCTGCGGTTTGTCGATGCGGTAGCCGCCCTTGACGACCATGTCGAGCTCACGCAGCGCGCTCAAATTCTGAAGAGGGTTGCCGGAGCAGACGATCAGGTCGGCCTGCTTGTCCGCCTCAATGCTGCCGGTCAGATCACCGATGCCCGCGAGCCGGGCATTGAGCTTCGTCGCGCTGTAGAGCGCGAACGCGGGCGTCACGCCGCAGTATTTGACGAAATAGTGCAGCTCGCGCCACATGTCGTAATGTGTGATGTACGGGCAGCCGACGTCCGTGCCGAGACCGACTGGCACGCCCGCGGCGAGGTTTGCCTTTGCGAGCGCGACGATGCCGTCGAAGACGATCCTGCCGTTTTCCTGCTGCTCATACGTCGCGTGCGAAATGCTGCGGTCGAAGAGCGCGTAGGGCAGGGCGGGGGAAATGGTCGAAATTTGGAACGCCTTGCGCTGCTTGAAGAGCGTGATCATTTCATCGCTTGGCTGCGCGCCATGCTCGATGGAGTCGACGCCGTTTTGCAGCGCGACCATCACGCCCTCAGGGCTCTCAACGTGCGCCGCGACGATCATGCCGAGCGAATGTGCCTTGTCGCACGCGGCCTTGACAAGCTCGGGCTGCATGCGCAGCACGCCCGGCTCGCCCACGACTTCGGCGTCCAGCACGCCGCCGGTGATCATCAGCTTGATGAGGTCGGGCTTTTCGGCGGCGATCTTTTCGACGAGCGCCGCGGCCTCTTCGGCGGAGTGCGCCTCGTAGGCGAGCGAACCCGCCATGTGCCCGCCGGGGACGGAGACCGCCATGTTCGACGCCAGCACGCGCGGGGCAAGAATTTTGCCCGCCGCGGCGAGGTCGCGAATTTTCGTGTCGTAATCGGCGACGCCGCCGACTGTGCGGATGGTCGTGACGCCGGAGAGCAGCTCGGTTTTGGCGTAGCCCTCGCACATGTTGACGCCGATCCTGTTCGTCAGCGCGCAGAAGGTGATGAGCTTGACGAGCTTTTTGGGGTCGCTCGCCTTCTTTTTCGGCTTGCCCGAGGCGGGCAGGTGCACGTGCATGTTGATGAGACCCGGCAGCACATATTTTCCGCCGAGGTCGACTGCCTCATAGCCTGCGGGGATATGCTGTGCGTCGACGATCTCATTGATTTTCTCGCCGTCGATGCAGACGGCCTTGCCCGTCTGCGGCTCCATGTGCTCGGAGCCGTCTAAGATGACGCAGTTCGTCAGCGCGTATCGTTTCTCGTTTCGGTACATCGGAGTAATCCGCCTTTCTTCTTATCGGATCTGGCCGCTGCCGGTGATGACGTATTTATAGGTGCTCAGCTCGTCGAGCCCCATCGGGCCGCGCGCGTGGAGCTTCTGCGTCGAAATGCCCATCTCGCAGCCGAGGCCGAACTCCCCGCCGTCGGTGAAGCGGGTGGAGACGTTGACGTACACCGCCGCGCTGTCGACCTCGTCGACAAAGCGGTCGGCCGCGGCTTGGTTCTCGGTCACGATGCAATCGCTGTGGTGCGTCGAGTGATGCTGGACATGCAAGATGGCCGCATCCAGATCATCTACGACCGCGACGGCGAGAATGTAATCGAGAAATTCCGTGTCGAAGTCGAGTTCCGTTGCCGCCGTGCCGGGAATGATCTCCGCCGCGGCTTCGTCGAGCCGCAGCTCGACGGGGACAAGGCCCGCTTCCCTGCGCTTGTCGACAAGCGCGGCCTTGAGCTTGGGGAGAAATTCCTTTGCAATGTCGCGGTGGACAAGGCAGACCTCCTCCGCGTTGCAGACGGACGGGCGGCTCGTCTTGGCGTTTTCGATGATCTTTACCGCCATGTTGAGGTCAGCGTCCCTGTCGACGTACACATGGCAGATGCCCGTGCCGGTCTCGATGCAGGGAACGCTTGCATTTTCCACACACGCGCGGATGAGCCCCTTGCCGCCGCGGGGGATCAGCAGGTCGACAAGGCCGTCCGCCGTCATCAATACCTGCGCGCTCGCATGCGTTGTATCCTCAACGATGTTGACAATGTCGGAATCGCCGCCGACGGACTCAACGCCCGCCTTGAGCGCCGTGACGATGGCGTGAGAGGAGCGATAGGCCTCCTTGCCGCTGCGCAGCATGCAGACGTTGCCGCTCTTGATGCACAGCGCCGCGGCGTCCGACGTGACGTTCGGGCGGCTCTCGTAGATGATGGCGACCAGACCGAGCGGCACCTGCCGCTTGGTGATGGTCATACCATTGGGGCGCTTGAACTGCGCGAGCGCGCGGCCCACGTGGTCGGGCAGCGCCGCGGCCTCGCGGATGCCCTCGGCCATCGCGTGGATGCGGCTGTCCGTCAGGGCGAGACGGTCGAGCATCACGTCGGAGATCGTGCCCTTCGCCGCCTCCATGTCCTTGGCATTTTCGCGCAGGATATCTTCGCTGTTGGCCTCAAGGCTCTCCGCCATCGCGAGCAGCAGCCGGTCCTTCTCCTCGGCGCTTGCGCTGCGGATGCTGCCCCAGGCAGCTTTTGTGCGTTCCAGAAGTTCGATCGTTGTCATGCTTCATCCCTCTTTGCCAAAAATCTTGTGCCCACGCGCTTGCCCGCGGCCACATCGTAGAGTACCTCGGGCGACTGGCCGTTGGCGATGACCATTTCGCAGCCTGCTGCCGTCGCCATCTGCGCGGCGCGGAGCTTGGTCGCCATGCCGCCGGTGCCGAGGCTCGACCCGCTGCCCCCGCCGAGCGAAATGATGTGCTCGTCGATCTTTTCCACCGTGTCGATGAGCTTCGCGTCGGGGTTCTTGCGCGGGTCTCCGTCGAAGAGCCCGTCGATGTCCGAAAGCAGAATGAGGAGGTCCGCCTGGATCGTCACGGCCACGATGGCAGAGAGCGTATCGTTGTCGCCGATGCCGAACTCCTCGGTGGAGATGGTGTCGTTCTCGTTGATGACCGGCAGCGCGCCGAGCTCTAAAAGCCGCGCGAGCGTGTTGTGGAAGTTCTGCTTGCGCACGCCGCCCTCTTCGATATCCGGTGCGGTGATGAGCAGCTGTGCCACGGTGTGGTTATACTCGGTGAAGAGCTTGTCGTAAATGTACATCAACTCGCACTGGCCGACAGCGGCGGAGGCCTGCTTCGTCGGCACGTCTTTCGGCCGTTCGCTCAGGTTGAGCTTGCCAAAGCCCATGGCGATGGCGCCAGAGGAGACGAGGATGATCTCGTGTCCCATATTTTTAAGGTCGCTTAAAACCTTGCACAGCTTTTCCATACGCTGGATGTTCAGCCGCCCCGTGGGGTGTGCCAGCGTGGATGTGCCGACCTTGACGACAATTCTCATATCGTGATCCCTCCGATCAAAGCGGGCGCGCGATGCGCGCGGACGCTGGAATTTGCCCATTATTATACCGCGCCGATTTGCATTTTGCACTCTTTTTTTGCAAATTTTGCGCCGTAATGACACAGTAAAGTGAAAAAGCACAGGCGCGCGAAAGCGCGCCTGTGCTTTTTTGTGAGATTCTGCTTAAAACGGCTTTTTCGCGACCTCTAAGATCACGTCGAGCATGCCTTGGATCTGCGGGGTGATGACCTTGTTGCGGTGATAAAGCACCTGCCGCCACTGGCTCATCTGACAGTCGGCCACAGGGATGATGGCAAGGTTGCCCTTGTGAATGCTCATCTTCGCCGTGTAGCGCGGCAGCACGGAGAGATACTCTGGATTCTCGCGGATGAGCTTGAGCGCGAGCGTGTCGCTCTCGAGCTCCAAAAACGGCTCGACACTTAGATCCTGACGGGCAAGCTCGCGGTCGAACTGGTCGCGGTAGGGGTTGCCGTGGTTCATCAGGATGAACGGGTGCGACACAAGGTCGGCAAGGCGCACATCATCGCGGGCAGAGAGCGGGTTTTCCGTGTTCGTCACGATGACGACGTCCTCCTGCGCTTCAAAGACTTTGACAAACTGCGTGTCGAAGATCTGCTCATCGAGCGTGTAGATGATGTCGAGCTCATTCTTGACGAGCATTTCGGTGATGGAGGCGATATTGCCCGCGTGCAGGCTGATCTGCACGTGCGGAAAACGCTCGTGGTAGAGCGGCACGATGTTAGAGAACGAGGCGGTGAGCAGCGAATTGAGCGTGCCGACGCGCACGGTGCCGCTCAGCTCGGAATCCGACGAGGCAAAGGCGCTGGCACGCGCGATGGCGCTCACCACGTCGCGCGCGTAGGAGACAAAGTCCTTGCCGTACTGCGTGATGGAGACCGTTTTGCCGATGCGGTCAAAGAGCTGCACGCCCAGCTCGCGCTCGAGCTGCTGGATCTGCACCGTGACGGCGGACTGGGAATAATCCAGAGCTTCCGCCGCACGGGAGAAGCTCTTGAGCTCCGTGACTTTTAAGAATGTGACCAGGTTGCGGACTTCCATGGCTGTCCTCCGATTCAAATTTGTAATACATTTTCAAAAATATATTAGTGGAAATATCTTAATTTGTCAATAGACGCATTATAAAAAATAATGAGTCGGGCGAAAAAGTCGGCCGTGGACACACGGCCGGCTTTTTATGAAGGGGATCAGTCCTTGTACTCGTGGTGCAGCAGCTCGTGCGCGCGCTCATTGAGACCCGCGGCATACATCGCGTCGAGGACGGGGTTGCGCTCGCTGCGCTTGAACATCGCGCTGCGGTCGATCTCGTACAGGCCGTGGGCGCGCTTGAGCTTGGTGCTCATCAGCGCGTAGGGCTGGCCCGCGCCGCCGACGCAGCCGGTGCGGCAGGACATGACCTCGACCAGGTCGACCTCGACCTCGCCGTTTTCGATTTGATCGAGCAGCTTTGCCGCGTTGGCAAGGCCGTGGGCCAGGGCGACGCGCACGTCGCGCCCGTTAACGGGGATGGTCACAAAGCGGACGGCCTCTGTGCCGCGAAGACCGCTGTGCTCGAGCATGCGCAGGACGTTTTTGCTCTTGTCGGGCAGGCAGCAGCGGAGCACCGCCTCCGCCACGCCGCCGGAGGTGCCGAAGATCTCGGCCGCGCCGCTGCCCATGCCGAACGGCAGGTCGGGCGACTCCTTTTCGAGCATCTGGAAGCGGATGCCGGATTCCTTGATCATCTTGATGACCTCCTGCGTGGTCAGCACGAGGTCGACGTTCGGTACGCCGTCGCGGCGGAATTCCTCGCGTCCGGCCTCCATTTTCTTGGCTGTGCAGGGCATGATGGCGATATGGAAGGTCGTGCGGCCGTCGGCGGCGTCCTTTTCGCGATACTTGTCCTTTAAGACCGTTGCGAACATTTGCATAGGCGAGAGTGCGGAGGACAGATTCTTGATGAACTGCGGGCGCTCCTGCTCCACATAGCGCACCCAGGACGGGCAGCAGGATGTCATCAGCGGGAGATTTTCGCCCGTTTCCAGGCGGCGGAGGAATTCCTTCGATTCCTCGCGCACCGTGAGGTCCGCGCCGAAGATCGTATCGTAAATTTCGTCCGCACCCATGATCTTGAGTGCCGTGACGAGCTTGTCGAGCACATTTTCGCCCGCGGGCAGACCATAGGCCTCACCGATGGCGACGCGCACGGCGGGCGCGATCTGGATGACGACACGCTTTTGCGGGTCGTGCAGGGCACGCCACGCTGCGCCGATGTCGTTTTTGACGGTGATGGCGCCGGTCGTGCACACGGCGGCGCACTGGCCGCAGCTGACGCAGTGCGTGGTCGAGATGGGCTGGTCGTCGCCTGCCTCAATGTGCAGCCCTGGGCCGCGGCCTGCAAAGTGCAGGATGCTCATGCCCTGGACCTCTTTGCACACGCGCACGCAGTCGCCGCAGAGGATGCATTTGTTGAGGTCGAATGTGACCGCAGGGCTTGAAAAGTCCATCGGTACATGCTCGCGCGTATCCTTGAAGTGAACGTGATGGATGCCGAAGCGCACGGCCATCTCCTGCAGACGGCAGGAGCGGTTTTTTTCGCAGGCGGTGCAGTCGCGGCAGTGCGAGGCAAGCATCAGCTCCAGTATCATGCGGCGGTATTTGAGAAGGCGCGACGTGTTGGTGCGGATGCGCATGCCGTTTTTCGGCTTGGTCGTGCAGGCGGCGTCGATCTTGCCGGTGTCCAGATCCTCGACCATACACATGCGGCACGCGCCGTAAACGGAAAGGTCGGAGTGGAAGCAGAAGTTCGGCATTTCCACGCCCGCCTTGCGGCAGACATCCATGATCGTGGGCTCGTCGTCGAACTCCACGCGGATGTTGTCGACATACATGATACCCTTAGCCATCGATCTCCACCTCCTGGATCGCATCAAAGGGGCAGGCCTCGATGCAGGTATAGCATTTGACGCATTTTTCCGGATCGATCACGAACGGCGACTTGATGACGCCCGTGATGGCCTCGGCGTGGCAGGAACGCGAGCACTTGCTGCATCCGCGGCAGATGCTCGGGTCGATCTCGAGGCGGATGCGGTTATAGGGAAGTCCACCCGGCTCGATCGGCTCGCGGTCAAGCTCGCAGAGCGCGCAGTCCCCGCGCAGGTGATCCTTGAATTCCTCGGGAAAGTATTTGATGGCCGTCTCCAGCGTGTGGTAGGAATTGCGGCCCAGATTGCAGAACGCCGTGACGGAGATCATCTCGCCAAGGTCGGTGAGCATATGAAAGTCCGACTCGCTGAGGCGGTAGTCCCGCATGGCCCAGAGCAGCTCGTTCATGCGCTTTGTGCCCTCGCGGCAGGGAACGCACTTGCCGCAGAACTCTGTCTGCGTGTACTGCATAAAGCGACACGCGACATCGACCATGCAGCGGTCCTCGTCGAGCACCGTGATGACGCTGTCGCCGCGGCGCACGCCGTAGGGCTTGAGCTTTTGAAAGTGCAGGGGCAGATCGAGATGCTCCTCGACGAGAAGGCCGCCGCTCGGGCCGCCGATCTGCACCGCCTTAAACTTTTTCCCATTCGGAATGCCGCCGCCGATCCCGTAGATCGCCTCTCGGATGGTGGTCGCCTCCTCGGGAATGTCTACATAGCCGGGGTTGGCGATGTCACCCTTGAGTAAAAAAATTCTTGCCATTTCTCTCTCCGTGTTTCGTTTTTTAAATTTCAAAAATCTAATAAAATATATAGCACGAAAAACTCTAACACTGCGCCTTAAAATTGTAAAGGGATGCACTGATAAATTATTTGAATAGGAGAGCGGGCTATAAGCAAAAGACGGAGGAGACCGCCTATAATAAGGCGGTCTCCTCCGTTTCTTCTTCGTCCAAAAGCTGCATGATCGACACTTCGAACGCCGTGCGTTCCTCACTGCCGCTTTCGAGCAGCTTGGTGTAGGTCCGGCTCTGCACGCGGCCCTCAAGCGCCAATCGCTCGCCGACGTCCATGCCCGCGATCTGCACGGCGGTCTGTCCCCAGGCGATGCAGGGTAAGTAGTCCGCGCGCCCGTAGTGGCGGTTGACTGCCAGAATGACATCGCAAATGCTGCGGCCGAGCGGCGTGTGCCGCAGCACGGGCTTTTTGCACAGCGCGCCCGAGAGCAGGATGCGGTTAAAGTACGAGCCGTCGCCCGGCTCGATGCTCTGGGCGAACACGGTGATGACGAGCCGGTTGCCCTGCCCGCTCTTGTTGTTAAACGAGCGCAGCTGCCCGACGATGCGAAGGCTCTGTCCCTCCTCCACAGGGCAGACGCGCAGCAGTGCCTCGCTCGCCACGATGACGGGCACGTCGTTCTGGCCTGACAGGCGCTCGACCCGCAGGGGAAATTTGTCGAACCGGCGGGTATGGTTCTCGTGCGAAAAGACGGGCTCGCCTGCGGCGACGCCCCACAGCTCCACATAGTTCTGGTTGCGCTCCATATCGTACACCTCAGCACAGTTTTGTTGGTGTATCCTATGAAAAAGAACGTGGAGATATGCCGTGCCGAGCACGAGGACAAGAAGAAAGAGCCGTCTTTCGACGGCTCTTTCTTCTTGTCATTCGCGTGAGCGATAAATTACATCTTGGAGATGATCTCGACCAGCTCTTCGCCGATGCGGCCCTGAGCCTCGACGGTCGCGGAGCCGATGTGCGGCGTGCAGGAGACCATCGGGTGGGAGTAGAGCGCAACGTTGGTCGCGGGCTCGTCGGCATAGACGTCCAGACCGGCGGCGCGGACCTTGCCGCTGTTGAGCGCGTCAAGAAGCGCAGCCTCGTCGACGTTGGTGCCGCGGGAGGTGTTGATGATGACGACGCCGTCCTTCATCTTGGCGATGCGCTCAGCGTTGATGAGAGCGCCGCCGTCGACAGCGGGAGCGTGGACGGAGATGAAGTCGGACTTGGCGAGCAGCTCGTCCATCTCAACATAGGGGATGCCGAGCTCTTCCTCGATGCCGGGGATGTGGAAGATATCGAACGCGATGACGTTCATGCCGATGGCCTTGGCCATCTTGCCGAGCTTCTGGCCGATGCGGCCGAAGCCGACGATACCGAGCGTCTTGCCGGTCAGCTCGATGCCCTTGCCGTAGGCCTTCTTCTCCCACTTGCCCTCGCGCATGGAGTGGCCGGCGATGGAGATGTAACGGGCGCAGGAGAACATGTGAGCCATAGCGAGCTCAGCAACGGACTCGGAGGGGGACTTCGGGGTGTTCTTCACCTCGATGCCGTTGTCCTTGGCGTACTGCACGTCGATGTTGTCGAGGCCGACACCGGCGCGGATGACGCACTTGAAGCGGCTGCCCTTGGCCTCGTCGATCTGCTTGGCGCGCAGCTTGGTCTTGGAGCGAATGATGGCGACATCAAAGTCGCGCAGGGCCTTGCCCAGTTCGTCGGGCTCGTAGAACTGCTCAACGAGCTCGTGACCCATCGCGCGAACCTTCTCGATCGCGCCCTTATCCATACCGTCGGTAACAAGAATACGCATAACGAAATTCTCCTTAAATAATATTAAATCATTTTTGTGACGACATGTGCGTCACAAAAATACATTGGCCCAGCCGCCTTTGACGGCGGCACCAGTGAACGTTTCACTGGTGAGGGGGTATCTAAAAGGGGGATAGTATCCCCCTTTTAAGAAATTTTCCTTTACTTGGTGTGCTCGGCCTCAAACTTCTTCAGGAATTCGACGAGAGCCTGAGCGCCCTCAATGGGCATGGCGTTGTAAACGCTGGCGCGCAGACCACCGACGCTCTTGTGGCCCTTGAGGTTATCGTAACCGGCAGCCTTGGTAGCGGCGACGACTTCGGCGTCGAGCTCGGCAGAATCGGTGACGAACGGGATGTTCATGAGGGAACGGAACTCGGGCTCAACCGTGCCATGGAACATCTTGGAGGAATCCAGGAAGTCATAGATGACCTTGGCCTTCTCGATGTTGCGCTGATGCATGACCTCGAGACCGCCGATGCTCTTGAGGTACTTGAACACCTTGCCGCAGCAGTAAATCGCCCAGCAGTTCGGGGTGTTGTACATGGAGTCGTTCTTGGCGTGGGTGTCATAGCGCATGTAGATGGGCATCTTGGGATCGAGATCCTCGCGGATGAGGTCCTCGCGGATGATGGCGATGACCATACCGGCAGGGCCGACGTTCTTCTGCACGCCCGCATAGATCATGCCGTAATCGCTGACGTTGCAGGGCTGGGAGAGGAACATGGAGCTCTGGTCGGAGACAAGGACGTGACCCTTGGTGTTGGGGAGCTGCTGCCAGGTCACACCGTGGATGGTCTCGTTCTCGCAGATGTAGACATAGTCGGCATCCTCGGGAATGTCAAGATCGGAGCAGTCGGGGATGTAGCTGTAGTTCTTGTCCTTGGAGGAAGCGGCGACGATGACCTCGCCGTACTTCTTGGCCTCGGCAATGGCCTTCTTGGACCATGCGCCGGTCTCGACGTAGACGGCCTTGCCGTTCTTCATCAGATTCCAAGGCACAGCCGCGAACTGCAGCGTAGCGCCGCCCTGAATGAACAGGACCTTGTAGTTGTCGGGAATGCCCATCAGGTCGCGCAGGTCAGCCTCGGCCTCGTCGACGATCTGCTGGAAAACCTTGGAGCGGTGGCTCATTTCCATGACGCACATGCCGCTGCCGCGGTAGTTCATCATCTCGTCACGGATTTCCTCCAGCACGGGCTCCGGCATCATAGCGGGACCGGCAGAGAAGTTGTAGGTGCGATTGTACTTCATTGTTGGTGTCCTCCTGATTGTCTTTTTTGAGCAATAGCAACAGAAATTGCATGATATGACAGCTACAGTATAGTCTATCGTGCGGGGATAATCAATAGAAAAAAGCAAACTTATCATTTATTTAAAAACAACTGTGCTGCGCTTTGAAAAACAAAAAGCAAATGAAGAAATTATTGACAAACGATAATTCTTCTGCTACGCTGACGATAGAAATTATCGCAAAACAATAATTCTGGAGGTGCGATATGAAACGTGACCGGATCAAGACCTTACTTTTGGCGGAGGCGCTCATCTGCGCGCTGCTTGCGCTCGCCCTGTGGTTTTTCGAGGGCGACGCCTTTTCTGTCGCCGGATTCCCCGGCAGCGCAGTGGGGCAGGGACTGAGTGCGCTGGCCGCCTCGGGACGCTTCGGCTTCGCGCTGGCGTTCACGCTGTATGCCGCGGTGATCCTGCTGCCGCTCTATGCGCTCGTGCACATCGGGGCGCGGCGGGAACTGAAGCCCGAGGACGCGCTGCTCGTGCTCATCGCGTTTGCCGCGGCCTGCGCGCTCTTTCCACACGGCTGGACCGCCTATTGGAGCACGTCGGCGGAGGCGCTGTTCCCGCGCCTTGCCTGGCAGTGGCTCATTTTCGCGCTGCTCGCGGGCTGGGTCGTGCTGCGGCTGCTGCGCCGGTTTTCCGGCGGCGATACGCAGGAGCTCTTGAAGCTCTTCCGCGCGCTGCTTATCCTCGCGGCGGCGTATTTCATCTTCGAGGTTTGCTTTGCCGAATTTGCGGGCCTGTTTTCCGCCATCGACGCGCTCAAGGCGGGCAACAGCGCCTTTACAACCGATACGGTCCTGCCTGCGGCAACGGACATAACGGGTTCGAAGAGCCTTGTGTTCAGCTATGTTGTCCTCGCCCTGCGCTTTGGCGCGAAAAGCCTGCCGACGCTTTTCGCCGCGGCGACGGCGTACTTCGCCATCGGCCTTCTCGACACGATGGAAGACGGCGCATTTACGCAGGAGAGCGCCGCCTACGCGCCAAAGCTCGCCGAATGGTGTGTCAAGGTGCTCAAGCTCAGCGTGCTGTTCGCCCTCGCGGTCAACGTTTTGCAGGCGTTCTGTGCGCCGATGCTCCTGAGCACCAGCATTTCGATCCGTCTGCCGATCTTCGAGCTGTGCTTTGTGCTTGCCGCGCTCCTCGGTGCGCGGCTCATCGCCTCGAACGTCGCCCTTGCGGCGGACAACGACCTCTTTATTTGAGGGTGCTGTCATGGCGATCACGGTACATTTGGACGAGGTGCTGAAAGTGCGCGGCATGACAAGCAAGGAACTTTGTGCCATCGTCGGCATCACGGAGGCAAATCTTTCCATTCTGCGCAGCGGCAAGGCCAAGGGCGTGCGCTTTGCGACGCTCAACCGCATCTGCTGCGCGCTCGAGTGCAATGTGGGCGATATTCTGCAATGCGACGGAGAATTGGAGGCAGAGCATGAAGAGTAAAACGAAAACGATACTGATTTTTGCTGCGATCCTCGCGGCGGTCTTTCTCATTGCCTTTCTCGACGGCGGCGCAGTGCAGTCCGCCGCGGACGAGGAGGAAGAGGGCACGCTGATCGGGGCTTTCGTCTCGGAAGAGGATCTTGACATCGACGATCTTGAGGTTACAGCAACGGGCAAGATTCAGTGGAAGCGGGGGCGGCTCTACGCCGAAAAATGGGAGAAAAGCTGGCGCTTTCCGGATCTTCCCGACGGCGGTGGAATCTTCAGCGTCCTGCCGATGGAGAGCGAGGATGCGAATGGCGAAACCGAAAGTCCGCTTTTGAACAGCGACTTTCCGGAAATCGTGTACATCGGAAGTCTCGGCAAGGCAGATGGCCGGTCGAATGTCAACAGAGGAAACGGCGTCCGTACGACGGACATCGACCTCTCGGGCGAGGTCTACGCCTGCGGCAGCAGACATGTGATCTTCAAATTCTATCCCATCTACCAGACGTCGGATGGACGCATTTATTTGACGCGCGGCAACAGCATGGGCATGTCCGGCGCGGACGGCGCCAGCATAACCCACACGCTCACGAGCGATAAGACCGAGACGATCGGCGGCAAGTCCGAGCGCGTGAAGGTCAGAGTTGCCATCACCGCCGTCTCCCGCCCGACACCGACGAAGTTCACCGTCGCGCACATGGACGAAAACGACGATCTCTTGAAGCTCGAGGAGTTCGCGCCCGATGCGCTGCCCGAGTCTATCACTGCCGCGGACGGCGCGGCGTATCTCATCGGCACGAGCTATGGACAAGACGGGGACGGAGAGACGGCGGAATATAGCATTTGCAACCGTGACGGAAGGATTCAACCGCCTCTGGACACGTTTGCGTATCAGGACGGCAAACTCAAGGCGGCCAGCATTTGGGTCAACTGGGAGGAGGGAGCGGCATGAAACGCATCATTGCTTTTGCGCTGGCGCTTGCGGTGGTGTTCGGCATGAGCTTCGCGCTTTACAAGCCTGAGCGTATCGAAGCCACGGCGCGGGAGACCATGGACGACGAATGGGTCGGCTATTTCTTCGCCCTCGAACCCTTCGACGGCAAGGTCTACGCGACGGAGACCGGCGATGATTACGACTTCGGCGTGCCCGGCGTGCCGGTGTTTGTGACCATCACAGCGTTTGAACCCGACGATCCGGATTACGAAGAGGGCTCTGAATTCAACTATTCCGTCGGTGCGGCGGTGTCCGACGAGGTGGTGGGCAGCGGAATGCGCGTCAACGTCGACGACAACGGCAGCAGCTACGAGACGGGCGGAGAGATCTTCTATGCAAGCGGTGAATGGAAGCCGGTCAAACAGTGTTCCGTTTACCGCACAAGTGACGGAAAATACTACGCCGAATGGGATCACACCGGCATGGGGGCCCACGTCGGCGTGAGCAGGGAAGAAAGCGTCGAATGGAAAGTAAACGGCAGAACAGAGCGGCGCTCCATCAAGGTGAGCGTCACATTTGAGGAGCGCACGGCGGCGGAGAGACTCGTGTTTGTCTGGCTGAGGGGGGACAAGAGCATTCTTTCGCGCGAGGAATACGGCGCGGACGCGCTCCCCGAGACCCTGACCGCGCCGGACGGTGCGGAGATCCTTGTCGTGACGCAGACGAGTGCGGACGGCACAAGCACCCGCTCGCTCTGCACGCAGGACGATCTGTTCGCCAGAGCCTATGTTCCCCCGACGCTTTCCGGACTTCTGCGTGTTGTCGACGTCTCGCTCGACTGGGGAGAGGACGAGACTTAACCAATTTTTAATAAAGAATTCGCTAAGAAAATGATTGCAATACGCGGGCAAAGCGGGTAAGATGGGGTTAACTCAAAGAAAAGAGGAACTTGCCATGCGTCCCGACGGAACCCGAGTGAAAGAGGCGTCCACCATCGTTTCGGCATTGCCCTATGTCATGCCGCGGCGCTACGACGCGCAGAATTTCATCACCGAATACGCTGATATGGAGGTCCTGCGCCGCTACATTCAGGAAAAGCGCCGAGAAGGCGTCCGCATCCCGTATATGACGCTCATTCTGGCGGCATACTTCAAGGCGTATCAGGAAAATCCGAAGATCAACCGCTTTATCATGAACAGCAAGATCTATCAGCGCAACCACTTCTGCGTCAGCTTCGTCATCCTGAAAACGCGCGCCGACGGCCGCGCGGATGAGACGTCGATCAAGGTGTTCTTCGAGGACGGGGATGACATTTTCTCCATCAACCGCAAGATCGAGGAGGCGGTCGCGCAGAATCAGGTGGCCGCGCACAACAACAATACGGACAAATTCGCGAATTTTCTGTTCGCCATCCCCATCCTGCCGGGGCTTTTGTTCGGCCTTGTCAAGCTGATGGACCGCTGCGGCGTTTTACCGCGGAAGATCATTGATCTGAGCCCGTTCCACACGAGTCTTTTTATCACGAACCTTGCCTCCATCAACACGAATTCCATCTTCCACCACTGCTACGAGTTCGGCACGACGGGTGTGTTCGTCAGCATGGGCAAGCCTATTGCCAATTACAGGAGCGGGGAGTATAATAAAAAAATGATCCCGCTCTCCGTCGTGATGGATGAGCGCATCTGCACGGGACACGAGTACGCGCTGTTCTGGGCGAGCGTGCGCCGCTATCTCAAGCACCCCGAGCTGCTGGAGGGGAAGCCGACGGAGGAAAACGCCTATCCCGCGGAGGAATGCGTTTGATCAGCAGCCACAAGCCGCAAAGCGCGGGATCTGCGCTTTGCGGCGTTTTCTGTTTTTATGTATAGAAGAAAGGACAGGGAAGCTTCCTTGATCGAACCACAGTCTCAGGTAAAGAAATGCAGCGCCCACGCAGAAATTTTGCAGCAGAACGATGAACGCACCGTCTACCGTCTCAGGGAGACGGACGGCGAGGTGCGCATCACGGCCTATCCCGTTTTCCCCGGCATTGAGCTTGCCTATCACGATGTGCACGCGCCGTCCTACCGTCTGGCAGAGCCGGGCGCGGCGGGACTCATCGAGATCCAGCACTGCCGCGAGGGACGCGCGGAATACTGCTGCGGCGGCGAGCATTACTTTTTAGCCCCCGGCGACCTCTCCGTCGTGCGCCGCGCCGCCATCGAGGGGGAGGTGGAGTTCCCCACGGGGCACTACCACGGCATCACCGTCACGCTCGACCCCGCCCTCGCACCTGACTGTTTGTCCTGCATTTTGCAGGATGTCGACGTCCGCCCCAGCGTGCTGGTGGAGAAGTTCTTCGCCGACTCGGAGTGCTTTGTCTCGCGTTCGTCGGCGCGCGTGGAGCACATCTTCTCTGAGCTCTACGCCGTGCCCGCCGGCATCCGCCGCGGCTACTTTAAGGTTAAGGTGCTCGAACTGCTGCTCTTTTTGAGTGCGCTCGATGTGGCGCATGAAAAGCACGGCTATACCGCCGCGCAGGTGCGCCTTGCGCGCACGGCGCGCGACACGCTGCTTGCAAGCACGGAGGACGACGTTACGATCTCCGCGCTTGCACAGGAGCTTGGCGCGTCGTCCTCGCAGCTCGCCGCGAGCTTTCGCGGCGTGTACGGCATGACGCCCGCAGCATTTTTGCGCGCGCAGAAGATGCACAGTGCCGCGCAGCTCCTGCGCACGAGCGACCGCACGGTGCTCGATATCGCGGGGCAGTTCGGCTATGACAACGCCAGCAAGTTTGCCAAGGCCTTCCGCAGTGTGATCGGTGTGTCGCCGAGCGCGTACCGCGCGGGCGCGGACAGCGACAGCTGCGCGCCGACGGCGGAAAAGGCAGAATAAAATATTTTGGAGCCTCATCCGATCAATTTGGAGCGGATGGGGCTCTTCTTTTCGGGTATCCTAAGACACGTCAAGAGCGAGGACGCCGCTCCCTAAGAGTTAGAGAAATCTAACTCCTGGAGAGCCACCACCGAAACAAAAGGGGAGGGAAACGGGCATGTCTGAAGAGATCCTGGTGCGGCAGGGTGCGCCGACGTTGGCAGGTATCAAAACGGGCAGCCTCTTCCCTTGTCCTTGCGAAGATAAGGAAGCGCTCTTTGCGGACATCCGCCGCCTGAACCGTCTGCTTGTGCCAAAGGGCCTGTGTCTGCTGCCGATCCGTTTTCTGAAAGGACAGGTCCTTTTGTACCTGTACCGCCCCTCTGAGCTGCGGAGAGATTTGGAGAACGAACAGGCGGCCGAGATCCTGCACCACGCGGGCTACAACAGCGGCCACTGCGGACACTGCATCGCAAACCTCATCCGCCGATTCCGCGAGGGCGGCGAATTCCCCCATGAGGTCGGGCTTTTCCTCTCGTATCCGCCGGAGGACGTCAAGGGCTTCATCGACCACCGCGCCTGCAACTTCAAATGCGCGGGGCTGTGGAAAGTCTACGGCGACGAGAAGAAGGCGCGCGAGCTGTTCGCCCGCTTCAAAAAATGCACGGAGATCTACTGCGCACTCTGGGAGGCCGGCTCGGGCATCGAGCAGCTTGCCGTGGCAGTGTGATAGATACTGATTTATGAAAGGAACATACTAATATGAAAAAGACTGCTGTTGTTTATTGGAGCGGCACGGGCAACACCGAGGCCATGGCCAAGGCCGTCGCTGAGGGCATGGAGAGCGCGGGCGCGCAGGTCACGATGTTGACCCCTGACCAGGTCAAGGCCAGCGAGCTGAGCGCTTACGACGCGATCGCCTTCGGCTGCCCCGCCATGGGCAGCGAAGTGCTCGAGGAGATGGAGTTCCAGCCCATGTTTGACGAGGTCAAGCGCAGCCTTGGCGGCAAGAGCGCCGCGCTGTTCGGCTCCTACGGCTGGGGCGACGGCGAGTGGATGCGCGGCTGGGAAAAGGACTGCGATGATTCCGGCATCCGCCTTGTGTGCGAGAGCGTGACCTGCTGCGAAGCGCCTGATGACGCCGCGCTGGACGCCTGCCGCGCGCTGGGCAAGGAGCTGGCGAAGTGAGGATTCCTCTGTGGACGAAAAGCGCGCGATGAGGAAGCTCAGGCGGAAAGCACCTGTGCTCGTTGCGCTTGCGGTCATCCTGCTGAGTCTTGCCATCGGCGGATGCCTGCCTTTTTGAAAACACGATGCGATGGAAGGCCGCGTACGGGGAGTGCGCGGCCTTCCGATTTTTATTTGCGCTGCCGAAACGGCAGATTTTTACTGATAAGTATTAGCATAACTTATAGATATGTAGATTATTATCAAAAAACTGATAAATAGGGCGAAGCCTTTCTCTCTTTTGCCGCATGGACGAAAAGAGCCCTCTGTGATACCATATTGCTTGTCAAGTTGAGCTCTTTGTAACTGACGGAAACGTGGGTCACCACAGGGGAGCAGAGAGCGTTTCTTGCTGAAATTCAGCAGCCGACCGTCTGGGCACTTCAACTGCACATTGAGGCAGTGGAGCGCCCATTTTTGCTTTTAAGGAGGCAGAACTATGCGAAAGGTAGCCGTTATTATGGGCAGCACGAGCGACCTGCCCGTCGCCGAGAAGGCGATCCAGACGCTCAAGGAATATGGGATCGAGACCGAGGTCCGCGTGTTATCCGCCCACCGGTGCCCGAACGAGGCAAGAGAATTTGCGGCGTCGGCACGGGAGAGCGGATTTTCTTGTATCATCGCGCTCGCGGGCATGGCCGCGCACTTGGCCGGCGCGATGGCCGCGAATACGACGCTTCCCGTCATCGGCGTGCCGTGCAGCGGCGCGAAGCTCGACGGCATGGACGCGCTGCTCTCGACCGTCCAGATGCCGAGCGGCATCCCCGTTGCCACCGTCGCTATCGACGGGGCGAAAAACGCCGCCATCCTTGCCGTCCAGATCATGGCTGTGAGCGACGAGGGCCTTGCCCACAAGCTCCGGGCCGCCCGCGACGAAGGCACCGCCGCTGTCTTGAAGGCGGACGAAGAGCTTCGCGAGCGCTACAAAAACTGAGCAAAACAAAAAGCATCACCGATCAAACAACAAATCGATCATTTATTCATTATTTATAAAGGAGAACAGACAATGAAACTCGTTTATACCGGAAAGACCAAGAATGTGTACGTACTGGACAATGGCAACTACCTTCTCAAGTTTAAGGACGACTGCACCGGCAAGGACGGTGTGTTCGATCCGGGCGAGAACAGCGTGGGCCTGACCATCGAGGGTGTGGGCAACGTCAACCTGCGCA
>OOAC01000326.1_pt1 | contig 45645 bp, 66 predicted proteins | sample 1671041 | NCBI WGS metagenome assembly OOAC01 (sample SAMN06348116, study PRJEB24527) | human gut metagenome | biome: human gut; feature: ankylosing spondylitis patient; material: feces | host: Homo sapiens | place: China | collected 2015-10 | reverse complement strand
CTCAAAATCTGACGCTGGCAACAGTGTGTGGGTTCAAGTCCCATCTCCTGCATTGACAAAAAAGAGCCGTAAACACGCGATTTTCATTGAAAAATCAAGGGTTTACGGCTTTTCTAGTCTTAGAAATATTCGTCAAATAAATAGTAAATTTGTCATAAAAATACAAAATCTTGTCATGAATCTTGTCATGACAATTTACATGAAAACAGCCGGCAGATAAACTCTACCGGCTATGGTTTTATAATGATTCAAGACCCACTTTCCATGTGTTCTTTCCAACGATACCATCTGCTGTCAATCCGTGGTTTTTCTGCCACGTTTTAGTTGCGGACTCTGTTCCACTTCCAAATGTTCCATCTGGCGTTGCTCCTACGATAATCTGCCAAACCTTTACCACATTTCCTTTACTGCCCTTTTTAATTACTTTCATATTATAATCCTCACTTTCTGATACCGGTGTTGCAACCGCTTTATTAAATAAAGCCTGTTCTGCTGTCCTGCGTCTTCTCAATCCTGCCAGTGTCTTGCCATTTGCTTTGCAATACTGTGGCATTGCTGTTGCAATCTGTGATGTTGATCTTCCTGCACACAACTTTTTAAGATTTCCAGCTCCGCAGTTAAATGCAAAAGATACAAGGGCATCAAACTGATTCTGGTTGAGCGATGAAGTAATTGGCACATATGCTGTGCTATTAACATATTTTTCAAACTTTCCACAGTCCTGCTTCAAATATGCATCTGCCTGTGCCTGCGTGATTGTCATACCTTTTTTTACTCCGGCGGTATGTCCATAACCGATGGTCCATACTCCGGCAGCACACTGATAAGCAGACAAGCGGCAGCCCTCGAACTGCTTAATCAGATTAAGACCTGCCTGTCCAATTTTTCTATTTGCCATATAATTACTCCTCCTCTACTTCTGGAATTCCTGCCAAGGATGTAAGCCATGATACGATACCGGCTACAATTGCGGATGATACTACCATCTTCCAATCCACTGCTGAAATCACTGCTCCAGTACCGATTACTGCTACCGCTGTCTGCGCCATCGTCTTAATCGATCTGATTCCTGCGGCTTTCACCCATTTCTGTGTGCTTACTGATGGTTTAAATACCGAATTTTTCAACATATTATTTTTCTCCTTCCAAATCTGCGATTCTGTGATTAATTACCTTAATTTGTTCCTCCATGACCGGGACTCGCTGCGCAAAATTATTATGCAAGCGTACCTCGCGCGTCAGTTCATCAATCTTACAGTCTGTGACCGCCTGCGCGGTCTGAAGCTTCTGCTCTGTTTTTTTCTGCCCCGAACTGACTGTAAGCACTGTTCCAATTAAAGTCAGTCCTCCTGCCACTAAAGCAGATATAATCGATTCCAAATGACCAACCTCCCTCTTTCTTTATAAAACCATTATAAATCTGCCAAGCCTTGTATTTGTGCCATTTTGCAACACAAAAAGCGCCGGACAATTAATCTGATAGACTAATCATTCGGCGCTATGGCACTGCTTTATTTTGTTGCTATTATTATACACCACAATTCATATAAATCAAATATTTTAAATCGCAATTCTGTGATTTTAAGAGAATGTACTGATTATCTGAATTTACATTTGCAAATTATTACCTTATAATTTTTTGAGAGAGTCATCTACGAAATTGATTTAAAAAATACCTTCCCAGATGACTTTTCTCCTCCCATCGTGTTATACGAGTCGGAATTATCCGGCTCTTTTTATTTTACCATGTTGCATCACTGAAACCAGAGTTTAATAAATTTTTTTTCCACATTTTACACATAACCTTGTTATATGTTCTTGTCCAAAAAATGACCACATTTCATTTGTATTTACATATTCATGTTTACATAACAACTGCCTAAATACATATTTTATCATAATCATGCCCTCGGAATAATGACAGCCCACTTATCGTTAACATTATCATATTTTAACAATCCTTCAGTCGAAATTGCATAAATCTGAAAATCATCGATAAATAAAAGCATAGTTGATGACTTATATGATTTTGAATCACTATAATCTATGACAGTCACATATAAAACATCATTCTGCTTTGCATAAGAGTTATAAAGCTGAGCAAGTGTCAGCGTCTTCGTTTCTTTTAATGGCAAATGAACAATATTTAACGAGTTTCTCGTCCTTGCAACGATTGCATCCATACTTAATTTCTGGGAAACCACATCACGCTTTTCTGTTATTCCGCCTCTCGTAATAGTAGGTTTCATTTTGACATTTTCAAACGAAGCAGTTGCCGTGGAAAGCCAGACGCTAATATATTTTATTTTCGTGTATTTTCCATCAATGTTATTAATTTCAACTGGAGAAGTTACATAAAATGTTTCAAGTTCCGAATCCTTCGCCCGCTCAAATGAGACTGCTAATGCCACTCCAGATGCGCTAGGTCGATTTTCGAAGTGAGGATCCATACTGTAAATGTCATTATATAATGGAATATTTTCAAAATTATCATGAATTAATCTAAATAATACTTGATTTGTTTTTGATGGAATTTTTCCATTGCTTCCGATAAGTAAAGATCCATCATTTTTAGCTTCCACCGTTGTTAACGACGAACTGTTGAATGACTTCGCATAACTGCCTGTGCTTGTTGCGCAATATGGAAATGGAATTAAATTCTCCTTGCACATCTCAATCTGCTCCTGCAATCCTGCGTTTGACATCGAATATTGTTTATAATCTGACGCAACAGTTCCGTATTCCAGCATCGGCTTGAATATAACATTATTTAAAGTTACTCCTTTCCACACAGAAATGTATGGAGCTATATATTTATATCCCGTCACAACTGTCCCGGCTTGTGATACCCTGATAATTTTCCCCGACGATGGCGATGGCGCGTCTTTTTTTGTATAAACGCGCGCGCTTAAGCAGTACTTTCCACTCGAGCTTCCATTTGGCGAGCCGCTTATCGTGTATTTTATATTATCATCAATCTCTAAATCATTAAAATATTTAATCCAAAAAATTAAATCGTCAGTTGCAGTGCCATTTGCAGTTATCGTCCCGTCGCCATTATCTATAAACGTCACACCATTAATCATCCGTGTTGTTTCATGATATGGGTAAGGAATTAAATTTTCATTTATAATCGTTAAACTCTGGGAGACATCCTCTATCGCTTCTTTATTATTGACTATCGCTCCGGTCACGGTACCGTCCCCGATTTTTGATATATCCGCACTTCCAAGCTTCGCAATAACGCCGGACATTTTATCAACAACCCAATTTAAAGCATTGACCAGATTAGTTTTCACTTCTGTTTTTAAAGATTCCAACGTTCCGATCTGCTTTTGTAAATTTCCGGCTGCATCCTCAGATAACTGACCTTTTATATCATTGAACCATGTTATAAAATCTGCCTGCTCCGATGCTTTAAATCCGGCAAGATCAGCTTGCACTTGCTGATATAATGTTGTTGTATCAAATTCGCTGATTGCCGATATAATGCCGCATCTTGCAGTTTCATAACGTGTGTCCGTAATTCTCTGATTGGAAATAGCGGAAGAATTTTTATTTACAAATAAATCTGCTAATCCTAATTCCCAAATTGATTCTGTTCTTGTAAGCTCTGGTCTTAAAGGACTTGCTGCAGGTATGCCCTCTACAATATATAAATCACAGATTCTCTCCGAATCATTATCGTTCCATCTTAAGACTACAGTATCAATTCGATCATAATTAGAATCTGCTGCCTGAATTGCAAGCGTCCGCTGATTTTCTTCCAGTTTCAACCCTCCTGCACAAATTGCAAAACCAGGATTAACAACAACATTCATTCCACTACCTGCTTCGACCTGCAGATTGGTAGATGGGTTTGGTAAAATGCCATCCGTTAATAATTTGGCTATCAGTTTTCTGAGTGGTGCGGACGTAATCGCACGATCATACACCGGTGTTCCATCACTCTCAAATGTGACATGTGAATCAAAAGGAAATCCTATCATAATTTTTGTCCTCCTCTATCTTTTTAAAATTATTGGTGTACCAAATTCCATTGTCATGCTCCACTGTCCGGACTTCATGACTTCATAGCAGCCAATTAATCTGGCTTGAGCAGACAAATCCATTTCCGGAATTTCTATACTGCACAAATCTCCCAAATCAAAATCTGTCCCATATTCGTAACTACTCTCCATTGCGTCAAATTCAACATTAATAATTTTGGGATATCCGGTTAATGCATTTAGTGCTTCATTATCCATAGCAACAGCCAAATCGCTGCTTGTATACTCATTTCTATTTAATGTAGAACTATTTGATAAAAACCAATACTCATCATCGCCAGATGCAGCGTTAAAAGTAGCTCTCGAAACATACGTAGTGACATCATTATCTGTTTGCTCATTCGTATTCATGCAAGCATTTTTATATTCTGTATCATCAATCAAAATATTTGGGTTCTTTATATTTCCGTATTTTGTCGAAAAAATAATTGGATTATTTCCACCTGCATTATTTTCCGTCCGGTCAAAGCCACTCCATACTTCAAATTTTTTATTACTTTCCACGAAATCGTAAAGTACTCTATAAGACATACCTGATGGTTTTAAGATGTCATAGATCTTCCATCCGAGTAATTCTCCGTTGCGATAATGCACAGAATCTTTTCCTCTTCCAAGCGATATACCTGAAATAATATTTAGATTAGAACTTGCACTTGCGGTAGTTAACTTTTTAAAGGCATTGAAAAAGGCATATGCCACATCCTCTGCTTTTCCACTCTGGAATGACCATGAAGGGGCATTTGTCACATTTGATGCACCGTTCTGAAATACAACATGTCTGTCTAATGTTTTTTCCATGAAATACCCGCTCAACTGAATATATTTATACTGCTGTTGCCGGACGTAATTTATTTGTGTTATCTTTCCAAGTTCCGGTCTGTCTTTTGTGTAAATATACCTCATTGACGAATTATACTGCTCTATCGGAATCTGTATGGAGAACGTTCCAGCTTCGTGGAATTTCCTGCTCCATTGTAAATTTGTTGACCGTATTAATGACACTATCTGATAATTTTTATCTAGTGCGATCGTATTAAATCCTTTCATGATTTCTCCTAAATTGCCCCATAAAGTTTATTATAATAAATCGAAACATTCATAAGATTGCTTCCAGTGTCTGCATCAAAAGAAACTTCCGAACTACCAACTGGAAGCTGCATATCATCAAATGCAGATGTTCTATCGCAGTGTCCTATAAAATTAACACCATTCTTTTTTACCGTTGGTGGATTCTGTGTGAAATCAATAATAATAACATCATTTGCTTTCATATTATCCAGAACCCTGACATAATTATCATTAATAATGATTTTAGGATTCACGACATCTCCGTTTGCTGATATTACTGCTTTGCAATAGGTATCTACATCTCCATCATTGTCGAGCAACACTTTTTTAGCAAAATTGAATTTGCCACCAGTGATTCCCTTTGGCGTGCCACTTGTTATACTGCACAAATATGGAAATCCACACATTCCGACAACAGAAGCAATGTTTTTGCCAAAATTATCATAACTTTTAAAAAATGGGTTTGGACTTAACAATGTAATGTTCATTTCCATCACCCGGTTTACATTTTGAGCCGGAATGCTAAATTTATAAATTTTACCTTTCACCCATCTAGTGATGCCCATGTACGTTATATACATTTTGTAATCGAATTTCGGGTTAAAAAATGATATTGCACTCTTCCTCAAAACATCATTCAGATATGGATTTCGTGAAATAGCAGTCACAGTCCTATCTTTCGGAGCAATTCTGTCAGAGACAATGATCCCGCCATCTCCCACGGCATTATCTACCGTGGTGATGTCGTTTTCATATGAACCAAATCCATCTAAACCTTTTGATGGAATTTTCCAATCTGTTCCATCTATTAAAAATTCTCTCTCATCACTTCTCACGAAGCGAATACACACTTTAGTATCCATACGCGCCCCTCATTAATCCCTGTTTACTTTCAACTCTTACTGCTCTTGCAAGTTCGTCTGGTGTTGAAATCTGCTGATTAACATTAATTGTCTGATTGAAGCTTCCTAATCCAGTACTAGTACCATTACCAGATATTCCAGCACTTACCGTTGAAATGCTAGCATTAATGTTCTTTGTAATACCGTCTGTGCTCATAAGATCCTGTATACCATCATCAAAACCAGCAACACACATCTCACCCAGATATTTAAACTTACGCGATGGTGAATGGATTCCAAGGGCATCTTTTGCAGCATTAAACAGATTTGTCGCAAGATTTTTTACATTTCCGGTCAACCAATCCCAGCCCGCTTGTATTCCGCTCCAAATTCCATCAATAATATTCTTACCGATACTTCCCCAATCCATCTCTTTAAAATTGTTTACAAGGCTAGTAAACAATTTCGGTACGGCTGCCAACAATTTTGCTGTGTTTGAAATCATAAATTCTGCCAATTTTACAAGGATATGAACAGCAGCCTTTAATAACTGCGGTGCATTTGAAATTAATGCCGATACCAACCGTGCAATGATAATTGGTGCAGCCTCTAACAATTTTGGAAGTGCATTTAAAATTCCATCCACCAACGAAACCAGCAAATTAATACCAGCCGTGATTATATTTGTCAGTGTACCAGGTTCTGTTATCGCCATTGCTAATGATATCACAGCATCAACCCCAGAAGATAATAAATCTGGCAGTTTTTCTGCTATACCATTCACAAGATTAAGCAATATCTCACTACCACTACTGAATACAGAATCCGCATTATCGGTGATTCCTGATATTAATGTTGTGATTATGTTATAAGCAGCCTCTCCAAGCATTGGAAGCAGTGATAAAATTCCCTCTGAAAGCGTATTAAGAATTTCTGCCCCACCACTCAAAAGTTCCGGTAAATTTTCGTTCAAGCCAGTTACAATAGATGAAATCATGTTTACACCAGACTGTATTAAATCTGGCAGAACATCATTCGCCAATTCTGGGATTCGATCAATAATAATCGGAACTAATTCTTCAACAAGAGTTCCAACACCATCAAGAGCCGTTTCTACTCGTGGTAATATATTTTCTGCTACATTTCCAACTGAATCAACAAAATCTTCTACAAGTTGGTCAAAATTCTGATTGTCATCAGCAACACCGACAAGCAGATTCTGCCATGATGCTTTCATGGCACCTACACTACCTTGAATCGTGGTGCTTGCTTCCTTTGCAGTTGTTCCCGTAATGCCTAATTCGTCCTGAATCACATGGATTGCTGAATAAACATCGCTTAAACTGTCCAGATCGTACTCAACGCCTGATAAGGCTGTTGCATCTGCAAGAAGTCGTTCCATCTCTGACTTCGTACCACCGTATCCCAGCTTCAAGTTATCCAGCATCGTGTAATTCTGTTTTGCAAATCCCTGGTAAGCATTCTGGATGGATTCCATTGACGTTCCCATCTTATTTGCATTATCCGCCATATCAATAACGGCTTGATCTGCAATTTGAGCCGCTTCAAGTTCACTAGATGTACTCTGTTTTAAAGATGCGGCAAACCCGGAAACTGTATCCATGTACTCATTAGCAGACAGACCGGCTGTTTTATATGCCTTGGAAGCGTTATCCATGACCTCATTTTGTGCGATCATAAGTTTTCCATATTCTTCTCGCACTTCATTTACACTTTTTCCAACGCTATCGGCATAATCCCATATGCTCTGACCGCCAGCTCCAAATAAAGTCTCGACACCGCCTACAAGCTGTTCATAATCTGCATAGGCACTGACCGCTGCCGTTCCGATTGCAGCAATCCCTCCGGCCGCCGCCGTAACTCCGGCAGTTATTCCGGCAGTAATTGTTTTCATGCCGTTGACTGTTATGCCGCCCAGCGCACTGACGCCCCTTTTAAATCCATCTGTTAATAATTTTGTATCAAAAACTAAAGATCCATCAGACCTTCACTGGTTCACCTCGCATTCCTATTTGAAAAGATTGCTGAATTTTTCATCTTCTTCCAACTCAGTTTCTGTTTTCCTATCAATTTCCCATGCTCTACGCATTTCAGAATATATATCTCTATCTTTATCCTGATTCTTCTCATAACAGCGATATCCCATGACTTCACGAAGTCTCGTGCTGTCGTTAAGTCCTCGTATCAAAGCCAAAAACTTATGCCAATGTAATTCGTCCACTTCAAATAAATCAATGCCATATTGCCCTAAAACTGCACTGTATATGAGATCACTATCAAGTTCATAATCCAATGTGATTACGTTTCGATGATAAATATCTCTTGGTAATGGTGTTTCCGGTCTTGAAAAAACAAATAATTCATTCAAATTACAATGCTCCGGCATTTCGTTTTTAAATAAATACGAAACATCGATATTTTCTCCACGCTTCAGCTTTGTAACTTCGATTTCAAATCGCATCCAGACACGAAAATCTGTATATATAGAAAAATCACTACCGCCCACTCTGACGGTGTTTGGTAGTGATTTTCTTGTTAGATCAAGCATTGGCTGCACCAGGAAGATTAGCCATTGCTGTTGCGCTGTTTACCAGATTATTAATTTTATCAATCTGCGCCGAGTTCAACGTTGCTCTCATTTTCTCCATCTTATAATCATTTAAAGGTTTATTATAAGCATCATTGATTTTCAGCACTCCAATGGATAAATCTGACAGATCAATTTCATCCAGATTGTCCGATCCTAAAATCTCTTTTGCATTCGACTCACCAAGAATATCTTTTACAAATTCATGTAATTTTTCAAATTTTTGTCTTGCCTTGATATTAAGATTGTCCACCTTCAAAACATCATCCAGCTTATTCATAACTGAAACTGTCTTTTTCGGTAAATCATAACTTCTGTTGTTAATAATTACTGTGTAATCCATAAATCCTCCTAAGTCGCACTATCTGCGGTATATGTAGGTACTCCATCGCTTACCGTAACAGTACCTCGATCAATATGGTTAATTGAGAAGTTAAAATAAATCTTCTCTGCAACGGAATCAAAATGATCCAGCGTTAAAGTTGATTTTGTTTTCCATGCCTTGAATTTAGGTGTTCCCTCTGATCCAATGTTTCCATCGAACACGATAAGTAAATCTTTTTTCACGTCCTCACCAGTTGGCAAGTTGAAAAACATATCATACAGATAATCAAATGCCGCATCTCCCTTGTTTGCCTGTAACTCCTGCGCAAGTGATGGTTTGTAGTATTTAATATCTGTTGTTGGGATTTCATCCTCAATAAAATCGTTGTCCTCGGTCTGTGCGTTCAAAACCAAGTCAAATACTGTGGATTTTCCAATTCTTGCCCACGAAGGTGTTAATGCCGATATCTCGGCAGTGTTTAAAAATGGAATCGTTCTATGTTTTTTTAATCTTGTTAATTCTGGCCTTATGATACCTCTCTTTCTCGTAAATAAGTGATGGACAATGCCATCTGATATAATGTATCTTTGTCACTGGCTTCCATCGGATATGGATTCCCGGTAATGGAAAATCTGGTCACCGTTCTATTTTTATCAAGTGCTGGAAATGCATATGTGTAAGCGAAATCATCTGCCCAATATGTCAAATCTTCTAACCATTCATCAGATTCTTTCCTCTCTGATCTTGATCCGGTTGACTGGCGTGCGATAAAATTATAATATTCTGTAATCTCGCAACTTCCGTCTGTCATTTCCTTTAAGTCTCTTGATGGTGACTTAAAAAGACCATACTGATCGGAGCCGTCTGCTACATGGTTCATATCAATTGATAAACCATCATAATTGCTAAGCAATTTTACAATATATTGTGAAATAGTCATATCAACCTCCGTTTACTCTTTTTTGTGCACCTGACAAAATCTGATTTTTATATTCCGCCACCATTCGGTAGAACCAATAATTTCCCCTACCTACAGTACTTTTCCCATTTCCAGATCCTTGATTAAAATTTGCTGGCATATAATACCACCGCCTAGCGTATGGTGTACGGTACTTAATCTGTCCACTTCCAAATACAGTATTTAAATGTCCAGACTCAATTAAGATATTCTCTCTTTTTGGTACTTTATCTTCACACAATCGCAAACATTCAGAATCAACAAACTCCTGTACTGTATTAAACTTATTTTCCATTTTGGGACCAAATCCCGGATTCCACTTGATTTCGAATGACACTTTTCCATTTGGAAGTCTTACCTCGTGGAACTCACCTTTTGGTGTACTGTAATCATGGATTCCAGCCATTACGCCACCACCACCTTAATATTTTTACAAAAATCCCGGTTGGAATTATCGTTTACAGACTGTATCGTTCCTGATTTTGGATATCTCTTCATCAGATCAGAAATCCTTTGCCCTTTGACATCCTCTACAACGTCCTCAACTTCTCCATATACAAGGCAATCCTCCTCATTATAAGAATTAAGTGATAAGCCATTGTATGTCCCAACAGGAAACGTCACAGACGCATATCGTGCAATGCTGATTTTACCATTTTCATTTTTCTTTTCAGTTTTATCAGACCACTGTACACCTTTTACAACGGTTCGTTTCCACTCAGAATCAGAAATTTTGTTGTAAATCGTTACTGTATCCGTAAATAGTCCACTCATAACGCACCTGCCAATCCCGTACCGGAAAGACCACCTCTCGCAATTGATATAAGTTGGGATTCTTTCTCCGCAACTGTAATAATCTTATATGATTCGGAATATCCATCATTGCTGACAGATGAAACTCCTGTTCCCATACCAGTAGACTCTTGCCTATAAAGTGCATTTATCAGATCACAGACGGTATTCTGTATCTGCATATGCACCTGCTTCTGAAAGTACGTTGCCGATGCTTCATCATAAACATCTTCAAATTTTCTTGCCCTCATGTGTGTATACACATCCAGCTTTGCAGATGCTTTTTGAAGAAATGCCGGGAATTTATCTACCGGAACATCCGCATAGAGGGAGCTATAATACTCCCAATTAACATATGGCATATTAAGCTCCCTCTCTTTCCTTAGGCTGTTTTGCCTAATAATTTAATTCCTTTCAGCACACCAGCCATTTTGCTGTTTTTAAGTACTGCTCCAGCGATCAACTCGACTTCCCCTGTCTTTACAGCTCCTGGTGCCTGTAAATCTGGAAGATACGTCTTGAGCATCTTGCTTCCATCTACGGAAATTCCGTGGAATGCATCAAGTCCAAGTTTTGCTGCATAAATATCAGTTGTACCATACGCATCTGAACTAGGTGTTGACGTAGAAACAACATCTTCTGTAGTAGAACCGTTGTAATACTGTCCTGCATCCATAAGAATAATTCCATTGTATGTCTCTACAGTTCTACCGAAATCATCCTTATTTCTGTCATAATATCCGGCTCTACGTGCCGCAGACTTCACCTTTGTAAGCATCTTACTGTTCATCATTAACACATCTGGTTTTGCAGCCAATAATGCAATGAATGTATCTAATTCATCAAGCAATGCGTTGTAATTGCTGTCTAATAATGCAGATGTTGAAATGTCAATATCAGTTGTCATCTCTGTTGATTTTCCAGTTAAAATCTTTTTAAGTCCGTCAAAGGTATTAGGCACATATCCTGTACCGGAAGATGCAGATGTTCCATTAATTACTAAATTGTGGAAGTAATTCGCTCCCGCCTTTGTTTTCTCTTTAATCTGGAAATCCATCTCATTAATAGCACCAGATGTCTGTGCGATCACACGGTCAATCTGGAATGAGCCACCAAGGATTACCGGGCTTGCTGTGCATTTGGTTCTCTTTGCTTCATTTGGCGAGTACTCAGCATTAATCTGACGTACTGATGCGGTAGATGGTGTCTCTAATCTCTGATATCCATATACCAGATTGCTACCGCCTGTTGGTGAAATGGTATCATCAAATGTCAGTTTATCGAGCAGGATGGACGATCTTCTAAATTCATCGATCACATTCTGTTCTACTTTGTCTGCATAACCGACTTTTGCTTCTTCTAATGTTAATGCCATGATTCATTCTCCTTTACTGTTTATACTTTTCTTTTAATGCGTCCATCAGAGAAGAAACTCCTTCATCAGGTGTCTTTTTCACTTCCCCGATAAGATCAACTTTTCCTGCCGGTTTCGGTTCCGGCTCACCGAACAGCATTTTGCTGTCCTCTGCTTCCGTCAATGTCTTGATTGCTGCTGCAATGTCCTCTTTCTGATTTTTTGATGCTTTCAAGACATTAACATCCAAAAGAGCAGTGATCGCCTTAGCATTCTTACCATTTGCGGATGCAATACTCTCTTTGAGAAGATCATTGAAATCACGATCCGCAATCTCCTGCTGATGCGTTGCATCTTTTGTCTGAATATCTTTCTCAAGATCTTCGATTTTCTGTTTCATTCCGTTTACATCGGCATCCTTAAACTCCTCAAGATCCTTTTTCAAATCTTTAATTGTAGTCTCCTGTGTCGCGGTTTTAGTCTTCTCAGCAGTCAGATCTGCCTGTGCTGTTTCCAGATCTTTCTGAACCGGATCAAGCTCCTTATGATGCATGTCCAGTACTCCATCAATCTGTTCCTTTGTCATTCCAAGTGCTTCTAATTCTTCTCTTTTCATTTTTTTATATCTCCTTTAACGATGATTTGTTTAACGTGGGAGAATCACCCACAGATAATTGCGGACAGTGGATTTGAACCACCACTACTGGCTAAGGAAACCAGTATGCTGCCATTACATCAATCCGCGGCATTAAAAAGAGCCAATCAATCAAGTCCTAATTTAAGACTTGACTAATCGGCTCTAATCATCGGCACTATCGTTATTAAACTTTCTCGTTTGCAGTGCTTGCATTTGCACGGCAAATTTTTAACCTCGGTATCTTTATTGATTGCCAAAAGGTGGCTTCCACACTTTGGACAAGGATACCAGATAAATTTACTAGGATTCAATATATCACCCCTAGTGGTATTATATAACACTTTTTGCATATTATCAATGCAAATTATTTGTTATATTGCAATTAATGCTATTCTTCCAGAATTTCATATAAATCTTTTTTTTGATTAATACACTTGTTTAATAACTGCACATACTCACCATAATCTCCAAATTCATACTCCATATCCCCATTTGGATCATATCCGAATAATTTTTCATATTCATCTCTAAGTTCTAACAATTTGTGTGATGATATTCCATAATACATTATTTCATCATTCCTTTTATTCTCTCTAATACTTCTCTACTGGTATTTTCAAATATTTCCTCTGTCATTTTCAACACATCATCATCTTGATCATATAATATTCTACCAAACTGAGCAAATGTTTCTTTTTGTAGCACATTTTCTCGTTCCCAATAACCCGGTCTTAAATGTCCATATCCCAAAAATACTTTTCCGTCACTCGCACCATTTACAATATCTGATATTCCTCGATATTTTTCATAAAATACCTTTTTCCCTCTTTCATTTATATAAAATGCATCAGGATATTTATAATATAACAATTCTTCAACACTTTTTCCATATCCAATAGCTATATTCGTTAATCTTCTATAATCTTTTTCTATTGAACTACTCAAGAAACCATTATCTGTTAGTCCATAAATATAGTCTATCTCGTGAAATAGCTCGTGTGCAATAGTTCCAGGTGCTGTATAAGTGCCATAATAAATATTCCCATCATTTTTATTAAAATAAGATTTTTGCTTTCCTGCATTTTTTATATACTGAACTCTTTCATCTGCCTGTTTCAGAAGTATTTTAACATCATTATTTTTCACATTACTAATTCCACTTCTAAAACTTTTAATAACGTCTGTCTTATCTTTTATAAATAAACTCTTTATTCTTCTTCCAATATCTGAGTCATCATTATTCACTTCAATAAATTTTTGATATGCATGTGTAGATCTCAGAGCACTGCTTCCACTCTCTACTCTAAGTCGATTATCCCGTTCTTTCAGCCCGGCCGCCTTTGAAAAACTTTTATAATCTGCCATCTGCCCACGCAACTTATTCTGCAAATCCTGTGCATCGCCGCCAATACTTTTTATTGCTTCAATTTCTCTCTTGATCGCTCTGATCTGCCGCTCCATCTGACGCTGTTTCTGCGTGGATTCATAATAAGTATAAGTCTTTCCGCCGATTGTCCTTGGATCAGGTTCTTTTATATCCTCTGGGATTATAGATGCACCTTCCCAATATGGATAAAAATCATGCGTACAGTTTGCTCCCTTTAATCCTGTGACAGTTCCATACCCTGTTTCTTTGACAAAATCCGGATATTTCTTGCTTTTTCCAGAATAAGAAAACACTTTATTCTGCCATACTGCATGATCCGGTCTGCTACCCATGTGCTGGGTTGTGATTACAAGGTCATGGTTGGAGTTTTTCAGATTTTCCTCTGTGATTTTTCCAGATAACTGTGACATTCCAGTTCTGACAGCCATTCTGGCAGCAACGTCAAGTTGGTACGATCTCCCACTTTCATAGTCAATGCTTCTCAATCCGCTCTGAGCCAAACGATGCACACAATCCTTGACTGCCTGGTCAAAAGAAAATGCTCCGGTAGATACCTTAATCAGTGCGAGATCCATCTCTCGCTGATACATATCCATTACGCCAGTTGTGCCAAGTGCTGTATTCTTAAATCCCATCGTTTTTGTCAGATTCCTAAGTGCTCCAGATGTCTGCAAAGAAGACGCCTTTACAAATTTACTTAAGCTGTTCGGTTTTGTCAGATCTTCCCCCTGTTGTTCCCACATAGAAAGATCATTATTCCATGCCATATCACCGGCTTCTGCTATCAAAGTTTCTCCCGCTTCCTTTGCAGATTCTACGGTATTATTAATAATCTGCTGCACCTCTCGCTTATATGCCATTGTGTTTTCTGCAACCGCCATCTGATAATCTTTATCAGCACGAAGCATTTTCATGACTTCTACACGGATTTTATCTGCAGAAAATCCATTTTCTACCATTGATTTTGCCATAAGTTCCGCTGTTTCAGTATATCGTCCGGTTTTCTGCACTCTCCGGGCAATATCAGCTATGACCTCATCCTCTAAATCTTGGTAAAGTCCAATTATGTATTTATCTGATAAAACATCTATCTGCTGTTCTGATAATGCCCTTTAAATACCCCCTAATCATCAACATCGTCAATTGGTTCGTCTGTATATTGCATATATTTCTTAGCTTCATCCTCTGGAATATTATATTTTTCCATCATATACCAAACCTTTAAAATTGGCACTTCCGGGAACGATAATGCGTCCGCTCTCATCGCTTCGAGTTTCGCCTGCTTATCTTCCACATAAGAGTCATCAAAACCAATTGTGATCTCTGCGTCTAAATTATATGCCGTGTCATGATATTTATTTGAAAACCACATGACAGCTCTGCAGATATCCTGTATATATTCAGTGGCTACTTGTCGCTGCTTTCCAAGCTCCTGCATGGCATCCTGCCTTTCACCGAAATACTCAGTAGCCGTCTTAATCTGTCCATTTTCAAAGCTGTATTTTTTTGTTCCGTACCCAAAAGACATAGATAATAATGATAGTGCCAGTTCAAATGCTTTTGTAATCTGTTCTACTCGGATTTCAGGATTATATTCTTGAATAAGCCCCTTCTCTTCTGGAAGTTTTTCCCCTGTAAATACAAATAATTTTTTTTGTTCAGGAGTTAATATTGGATTTCCATCATCATCAAAAGCACAAAGTAATTCATTTATAAGTATAATTTTCTCAGACTTGTCCAAATCGCTAAACAATACGTTATAGCATAAATCTACAACCTTAAGTGCTGGAATTGCATTCCATAATTTAGGCAGTCCGTAGCCTTCCATGTTGTCCAGATTGTTCACTTCTGCAACACGCATGACTGCAAAAGGTTTCACCTCTCCAAGCTGTGCGATTGTCTGCTTTTCGGTTATCTCATCCCCTCTGTCATTAAAAACATGAGTTTCAGCAGTGTATAGATTGCTTTCTCCCAAAAGGAACAGCACAAGCGTTGTCTGCTTTTTCCCTTTAACCAGTGTATTCCCGGAAAATGCCGCTTCGGTAACAATATCATTTTCCACAGTCAAAGGTATAAATGCATCAGCCTCAACATAATTCAGCTTAATATCTCCGCCTCTTACCGATGAATCGTCCATGATCGTTGCATTATACAGACGGATATAGCAAGCCACTGTTCCATCTGCTGAAGTCTTTTCCAACTGCTTTCTGTACTGTGTGTTAAAATTACTTCTTTCAAGCACACTCGTCACAAAATCCGCCTGTTCTCCCTCTCCGGCATTGATCTCAAGCACCTCACAGAGATTAGCATCATCAGAGCAGCATCTTTTTGCGAAATTCAGCCTTGTAAGCTCATATGGTATCCCATTGATTGTTTTTCGCTTATGAAAATCATTTATCAATCTGTTCGCATACCAGTCATCACATGCATGAATGATCGTTAATGCCTTATCATTTACATCGTATCCTTTTTTATTCAAAAATGCTTTTACACAACTCTCCATCTCTTCCTCCTATCTTCTGTCCAAATCAACATATTCAATAAAATCCAAAATTGTATAGTTCTCCGCATCCCACCAGTCATTGCAGTTTCCAATATTCTTATCCTCTGGTATGCCCGGGTGGTCTGGATCCCATTTCAACTTGCCGATCGCACTTCGTAGCTTTGTGCAATTCCGGTTTATCTTCCACCTTCCGGTATTCATCAGCATGTCATACGTCCGTGGTCTGTCTGACACTTCATTTTTACGGCAACCTTTAATATTCCGGTATGGCAATCCTGCTTTTCTTGCGGCACTTCGCAAGCTGTTTATCATCGTTGTGCTTGCGCTGTCTGGAAATACCCATTCAATAAATCCGTACTTTTCCTGGCAGTATTTGAAAAACTCTATAAACTTACTGCATATCGCTTCCGCATCAATGTCTGGTGACAGTTCCAGATTCGTTTCCTCTGCCGTCCTCAGATCATGATATCCGTGGAAGTAAAGCTTCAGCACAAAGGTTGTCATGGATCCGTTTCCACCGAAGTCTATACCCATCGTAATTTTTGATGGACGGTGTAACAGTTTGCCCTTTATATCACGTTCAAACAGTGGATCTGTATCCTCATCATACAGATATGGTTCATTGTTCTCTGCAAACTTCCGGAAAATGATTCCTTCTGCAACTGCTCGTTCGCCTTTAATGTCACGTCTATACCACACAGTGCCTTTCTGATAGGTGCTAAGAACTTTTCTGATCTGCTCATCCGTCATGCTCATATTGTCCACTAGAGTGAAGTGTCCGTAGTTATATCCGTAATCTGGATTTTTCTCCTGCTGTTCCTCGTGGAATTTAAGTATCTCTGTGTAATACCAATGCTCTTCCTCTTTCGGGTTCAGATCATGAAATATCTTACGGTCGGAACTTGACAGCGTTCGGTCAAAGACTTCTTTCAAAAACTTCGGGTGACATTCGTTCGCTTCTGTCACATATGCCATTCCGTAGGTGTTACCCTTGATAAGCTTCTCGTCCCCATCCTTACCGCCACCAGACACAAGCACGACCTTTTTCCCGGTTTTGGTCTGCACATAAACACAATCTCGGTCTTTATATTTACCCTCTTGGCATCTGCCCTCAAAATAATTGAGTAGTCCGTATCCGTCACAGTCCAAGATATTCAGCTTTGCAGTAGCATTCGATACACCAGCCACCAGATGGATCTTATTCTTGTGAGTTTCAAGCAGTGAACAGAAGATCAGCGTTGCCAGCACGTTCTTACCGCCTCGCTTGCCACCCTCCGCCACATTGAACCAACTATACATACACCTCTGCATATACTGATACTGTCTCTGGCTTAATGGTGCCGGTTTATTCATCCGCATCACCTTCTTCCAGATCAGCTATACTCCGGTTCGCTACCGGGTGCTGCAAGATGTCCGCTATCGTCTGCATATTCTGTAAAATCTTCTCTCCAGAATTATCGCTGACTTCGGCACGCTTTTTATCAAATTCTGCCTTATACTTATCGTCTGGATGTAGTAAGAAATACTTTGTCAACCAGTCAATAGCCTTTTGCTTATCTGCCAGCTTGACCGATACGCCATCTTTTCCACGCTTTACCTCTTGTATGAGCTGTGTATCCGTGTTTTTAGATTCTTTCAGATCAACCACGCTAACCATATATGTTTCGTCTGTCTCTATATCAGTTACTTCTTTCTGCCCGAACGAGACATAATTTCCAATATCTGCAAAAGCAATCCTCATCTGTAATTCCACAATATCATCTGCATCGGCTACTATCTGCTGGCGCTTGATTTCTTTCAGACGTTTAATTTCCGCTCGAACCTTATCATTTGTTAGCAATCGTGAACCGTTTGCAATCGCTGATTCATAACTACATCCATACGCTTTCTGGTAGCTCTGCGCCGCATTGAAAGTCCTACTGTAATATATACAAAACATCTGCTGTTCCGGTGTGAGGTCATCGTTCTGCAGAGTTTCTTTCGTACCATCATCAATCGGAGTCCTTTTCTTTGTTCGCTTCGTAGCCGAACGCTCGCTTTCTTTTTCCGAACGTTCGCTATCCCATCCATGTGTGCTTTTCCATCTTCTAACCGTTCCCGGAGGTACATCGAGGGCAGAAGCTATATCTACTAGCTTCATTCCTTGCCTATACATCTCATATGCTTTATCAGCTAATGGATTTTTCTTTCCTGCCATGTCATACCTCCTCTCTTCTATGCAAAATAAAAAGAGCCGGACATACAAGACAATTCAGTCTCGTACATTCGGCTCAATGGCACTAACTTATGCAGTTATTATAGCATATCTAATTTGCAATGAACATAAATAACATCAACCATCTAACTCTGATAGTTGGCATTTTCTTTAATGATCCACTACATGTTTTGGGCAAAAACCACCTGCATCATAATGTTCACGATCATCTATGTCATATACAACTGTGCAATCTGGACATTGAAAATAATAGTCCAAACATTCTCCGCATACTTTTCCTCCATTGTAATGCGGATAAATACCTTCATTCTCTCTACATCTAATACATTTCGACATAATAATTTCCTCCGTAAGTTGATATAAAAATTATACCTCTACACTTGTAAATATGCAAATCATTTTATGTCTTTTTCCCCCACATACATTCCCCCTTTTATCAGTTAAAGTTCAGTTTAGCTATAATTTTCTGTTAAAAATCTGCCACAATAAGGACAGTTAGTGATATGCGATGTTTTATATAAGACACCAAAATCATCTCTAATTTCAAATGGTTCATTGGCTTTATGCCCCTTACATATACAACATGGTTGTTTTTGCTTTTCAAATTTACTCATATAATTTCTCCCTTAAATTCTAATTTAACTACGCAAACCGGAGCTGTCCGGTCTGCTAAATTAATAAAATGTTATACCGCGCTTCAGCATATAGCCATGAATCATGATTGCACCTGTACATGTTCTTGTACTCTGGCTGATAGCTCTCCAACTCCATGTACCCATCTGATTCGATGTGTTTACTCCTACCTTCCTCAAACTTCTTGATTTCAGACTTTTTCCCAATATGCTGGTACATGCTGCCATAATGAAAATAAACATCTTCATTTTCAAGTACCGCATAGAAGTTTATGACCTCTTTGTCAAAATACATATACCTGTATGCCTCAACCTCTGTTGCCCGAATATCTTTTCCGAGGATATGTTCGTTCTCTGCAAGATACTGCGCAGCCACACTCTCTGCTGGTTCTCTATCAGTAAATACAATCCTGCCAATTTGTGTATTCCATGTCATATCTTTGTCGAGGTCATAACCACGATTATCCCCGCCACAAGTCCATGTCCTTTCACCTACGATGCATTCTTCTATATCCCCACGAATAACCTTGTACACCGTTTGCCCCTCTGATAACAGACGTGGTGACTCATTGTCTGTGGCAACTGGAGCAAGCAAATCCATAAGGTTCATTTGACCGTCGCACTGGTTCATGGCATTACCTCCGGGAAGTCCTCAATCTCCATTTGTCTTATGCAGGGTTCGCCGTTAAAAAATCTTCGATACTCATTTGACCAACTGGACATTCCATAACATCTCCCTTCACTGCTATTTCAAGGTTATTTACAGCCTGATTATAATAGCTTTCTTTCAATTCAACGCCAATTCCCCTGCGCCCCATTTTTACAGCCGTGTACGGCACAGACCCAATCCCTGCAAATGGATCTAGTACAATGTCATTTGGATTTGTCCATAACTCGATACATCTCTGAATTACTTCGAGCTGCAACGGGCAAATATGTCTCTCGTCTTTGTCTTCTCTCGCGGATTTTTTCTGCAATGTGTCACTCTGCCTAATATCCATCCAAACTGGACTTGCATAATTCTGCCACGCATTAACCGGGAATGATTCGTGTGTATGTGATACTCGTTCCGGATTCTCTCCCGGCTTCCGCATGGTGATGATATAATCAGGTATGCCCTGTCTATTCATTGTGCTGTCTTTTCTTATCTGTTTATGCAACAAACCTAACGCTTTTGTTCTCTGCATTTCAGTGACCGGATTTTTCCAGATTGTGACCTTACTGTGATAAATAAATCCGCAATCCTCAAAAATCTGCCGGATAATCGCCGGGAAATCTTTCAAGCCGATAACTCCGTCTCGCTCTTTCATAAGTGGCAGATCCATGCAGTGGAAAGAAAGCAACCTTCCCGGCATTGTTACCCTGTATAATTCTTTGGCAAGGAAGATAAAATGATTGTAAAATTCATCATCGCCTTTACTGTTTCCCATATCTCTATCACTGTTTGAATATGTATACAGGCTTGCGAACGGTGGGGAGAAGATCGTATAGTGTATACTGTTATCTGGGATTACCTTTACAATTTCGCATGAATCCCCGCTATAAAGCGCATATCTGTTTTCAATTACCTGTTCTAATACATTCATTTATCAAATTCCTCCCATTCTGGTAACTCCATAGATACTTTTGGTTCATAAGGTGTGCTAATTCTGCACGTACTCTTTAGTTCTTTTTTTGTAATCTCCTTTGTAAGTTCCGTCATTTCACGCTGCATTTTCAAGAAATCAGCCTGCTTTCTCTCAATGTTCTCTTTTATACACCCCTCTTTTGCAGAAATAATGATATACACATTTACTGGCAGGCTCTGACCAAATCTATAGCACCGTCTCACAGCTTGATAAAACTGTTCGTAGCTATCTGATAGTCCAGTAAAGATCATATTATGACAATTCTGCCAATTCATTCCAAATCCTGCTATTGATGGTTTTGTAACAAGGCATTTGATTTTCCCCTCTGAAAATCCGATCATTGAATTACTTTTATGATCCGGTTTGTCAGAACCTTTCACTTCAACAGAATCGTGGATAACCTCATGCAACTTTGCACTTTCATCATTCAGGTCACACCATACAAGCCATTGTTCATCTGAATTGTTTGCGATTTCTGCAGCTTTTTCACATCTGAGATCAAGGCTATCTTTTCTCGCCTGCCTACGCTCTGTAAGTGTCAATGTTTCCTTGATTGGTTCATCTCCGTCAACAATGATTTCTTTAATATTAAGCTGTGGCAGATTATAACCAGAAACCTCATATCCGATATTTGCCGGATTATCAATAAATACGCTGAACGTTGCAAGCCACTGCCAAAATACATCAACAGCATGTCCTTTTAATCTCCATTTCGAAGTTTGACCGCCATCATGCACAAAGAACATTGAAAGCATTTCTGCCCTTGTCATAACTCCGCAAAATTCAGAATGATTTCCAAGTTCCATATAATCATTCGGTGCCGGTGTGGCTGTACATGCCAATTTATACGGCACATCATGAAAGTTCTGAATAATCGCTGTTCTGACTTTGCCAGAATAAGACTTTAAAATACTACTTTCATCAAGTACCACTCCGACAAATTCATTCGCAACAAATCTGTCTAACTTCTCATAATTCGTGATATTGATTCCATCAATACATTGCGACTGTTCCTCTACTACCTTTGCAGCATATCCAAACTTTTCAGCTTCACGTCGTGTCTGTTCTGCTACCGCCAATGGTGCAAGGATCAGTATTTTGCCGCCTACATGTTTATGTACTTGATACGCCCACGATAACTGCATCGGTGTTTTTCCAAGTCCACAATCGGCAAATATACACGCTTTTCCTTTCTTCAATGCCCATCTCACAACATCTTTCTGGAACTCATACAACATAGGGTTCAATTCTGCTTTTTCAATATCAAATCCACTACTTTCCAATACAAATCTTTTATTTGCTAAAAAATCTTTATAATCCATTTTTTTAAAAGGAACCCGGCGCGCCTTTTATCCGGATAGGTTCCGGCTCCTTTCTTTAAATTCCTTTTTCTTTAAATCCAATCAAATCAGTTCCATCAAAATCCATGCGGTACTGACCGTTTATATTTCTATCTTCCATCCACCAATCAAAAACGCCCTGCCCTGTTTTCCATCCAATTACGTCTTTGTTTCCGCATTGTTTCCGGTATTCCAGCATCCGGTCAAATGCCCTGATGTATGCGTCTTTGTATTTTGGATATTGTGCGAACTCTTTGTATCTGTTCTTTCCACTCATCGGGCACCCTATACAGCCAATCCGGCTGTATCCACCCGGACAACAACCGTTATACAACGGATTTATCTCTATTCCCTCATGTCGTATGTACCACCATAAGTAGTCATCGTCCCAGTTGATGATTGGATTTACCAGTGTCTTACTTGTACGGTAACAGCTTTCAACCATTCTATGCGTTTCTGAATTTTCGTAATTTAGTACAACCACCCCCCCGCTACTGTTGATTGAAAATTTACATTGTCAACACTTTTCTTAATCTCTTTGTTTGGCTTTGTAAATGTCACAATGCCCTGATTCTCTGCCCTTTTTCTGCTCTCTGCTTTTCTTACACCAGTAATCACTTTCTTTCCTACACCGCTATGTTCTTTCAGTTCTTCACAGCAATACCTGAAAAGCCTTGTGGGTGGTGTCTTGTGTTTTACAATTAACCGCCACATTGATAATTTGGGGTATTCAATCAGCACTTCCGGCTTACTCCGTACATATCTGACCGTCTCCGGTGCATCTACCGTAGTTAAATTATGTACCGCAGTAAAAGGCACACCTGCTTTTTTTGCCAAATGCAATATTACATCTGAATCCTTGCCACCGCTGTACCCAAGCCGGTACGGCTCATTTCCTGCAAATGTCTGCAATATATCTATTGCCTGTTTTTCTAAATCCATATTTTCAAAGGAGCCGATGCGCATCTTCCCGGGAAGCCCCGCTCCTTTCACACATTTTTCAAATTTGCGTCATACCTTTTTCACACAGTATCGCTATATTGATAACTGTCAAATGGAAATGACCTTTTACATAGATTTTTCATGACTCTGCCAGTAGGATTCGTCTTACTGGCTTCTCCTTTTTCTATGGTTCTTTTAAAATTTCATCTAAGCAGGCATTCCAACCCACACTCTTTGTACCTGCCCAAAAGTTACTTATGTAGTGATTTTTGTTATGATTAATTTCTCTTTTCTCCGGCAATTCCCGGAGCGGACACAGATCATGCCGTTTCTGTGTGAATGTGCTTTGTGATAATTTCGAAGCACCATTGTTTAACACATTCATAAGCTGGCATTTTTTTATCCCTTGAAATTCATACAGAAATTTACATTTACTGCACGATTCTGGCATATCCATAACTAAAATTGCTTTATCCATCTATTCCACCGCCTTTCACAATTTCGATTGCATGCTCATAACTTCTTGCTTTCTCTTTCCCCAAATTACTGTCGTATGCATTCTCCCAAAACTTTCTCTCATTTTCCAACTGCTCCACAACCTTGTCCGTGTCATAGGCGGTAGGCTCTGTATCAATTACGTTCTGCACGGCTTTCAGTAAATCTTTTGCAAATGCCATAATTACTTCTTCGTTTATATCATTTGCATAATCCAGTCCATGAGTATCCATTAAATCTTGAATAACATCTTCTGTCCCACTTGTTTCAGAAAAGAAAAAATCTTTTACATGATCCACATTAATTAATCTTCCCATCGCTCGCCTCCCTAAAAATCTCTACTGCCTGTCCACAGTGCCAACAATACACTATGTCACTAGGTAAAGTATTTCTTCGTTTTTTCCAAACTTCATTGTATGTACCACAAGATGGACAGGTGCATTTATCTAGCCGGATGGGATTCTTCTCTTTCTGCTTCTCCATCGCCGCCCGACATTCTTCCGGCGTGCCGATTGCTCTATACTGTTTCACTTCTTCCGATACTAATGCCATTTGACATAGTTCTTTATAATTTTTTTCTTTATCATACTCAACTTCTGTGAATGGTTTATCCAACAGAACACATAATAATTCGTACCAGCTTAAACCATGTCGCCTTGCTAATTGCTCTAAAGTCTGTCCACAATGATTTTCCATTGCCTGTTTTTCATGCGGTGCAATTAAATTCCAGTCTATAGATTCATTTGTTTCTAAAATTGGGAATTTTTTCTCACTCATAACCGCACCTCCAACAGCTCCGAGTTATCAATCATGTTGCCGATCACTTCAAAATTCTCTGAATCAAAATCATCTAGTTTCTCATAATAATCACAGCCAGGTTCTTTCGTACACCATCCGTTTTCATGCCACACGACACGCTTTCTCGTCTCATCTTCTGGAAACTCATCATCGATATGCCCTGAAAGAATGTCATTCTCAAAAATCAGCTTACCGTTCTCGTCCTCAAGTCCGGTGCACTGGCAGACGGTAAATGGGTCAGCTTCATAGTTCTTTATCAAATGCTGTGGTACATAATTCTGGATAATGTAAACTCCATCATCTGTTTGAATTAAATTTCCGAATATCCATTCACCGTTGTCTTTCCGCTTTCCACGGAATAAATATCTATCTTCCATCACGCTTCACCTTTCTTCCTTTGATCTGCTCCAACATGATCCTCGATACCTCTGGAAGTCTTAAACTCTCCATACATCCATTGTGCAAACCGCTTTCCTCATTCCACTTTGCCACCGGACATTTCTTACAGAGAGTGTTTGTGCAGAACTCTCCAATCTGCCGTATAGTCAGTTCCTTATTTGTTATGTGCGCCATTTCCCTTCTCCACTTCTTTCAGCTTGGCTTCGGCTTCCTCACGAGTAAAGAATACCGATTTATTAATTTCGCAAATACTGCAGTGCTTAGCTACGCTTTCACGTATGTAGTACGCCTTATCACTACAATTCTCGCAAAATCCTCTAACACACATTCCAGACCGATTACTTTTGTTTTTTCCGCAGCAATACTCGATGGAATACACTGGTGCATATTCACTGATTGGCAACCGCAGAAGTAATCCATGCTCCTCGGCATCCTCATAATATTTCAATTTTTCTCGCAAATCAGCCATAGCCCATAAATTGCGATAGAACAATGCTAAAAGTCCTATTGTGCTGTCTATTCCTACCGACAGCATGGAAGCCATATATTCGTCAACTTCTTCATCTGATAAGTCCTTAAAATCTTCACCGCAAATATCTTTGGCAAGATTTCTTACAAGCCACCTACTATCAACGTCCAGATTATAATCTCTGTATCTGGCATTGCGCTCATCATCTGCATAGCAGCTATTATGTGCCAGCTCGATCATCGACATGTCAGCCACGCTTTTATTTGTCGTTAATCTCTCCATACTATTCCTCACTTTCTGCCTTAAGCCAATCCAAAACACATGATTTGCAAGCCTCTTCAGGATGAGAACATTCCTCTACGCCCATGTGTTCTATGCAACTTTCAAATAATACTTCTGCCAACTCCTCATCCGTCATGCTTCTGATCCGGTCTGCATTGGTATGTGGCTTCTTAGCCATGCTTTTCATACACTCCATCATTTCAACTTTACCTTTCTCTTTCTTCCTCTGGATTCGAACTTGTCACACATTCCTACCGGGCAGCCACGTCTCATTTTCGTAGCTACTATGTATCCGCAAATAATGTCTGTATCGCTGTGTTTCCATGAGTATTTGCATTTCCGGCAATATTTTGTGCTTGTCTTGGTCATCTCTCCCATTGCAGCACCTCAAATCTCGCGGAACTTTCCGGCAAATCTTTCATCACAGTAATTACATTCGTGATACAGAACACTCGCTATATCTGTCATGTCCAGATATTTACCGGATAAGCTGTTAATGTAGTACCGAATCCATTCAAATACTTCTTTTATCTGCCTACCAGAAAACTTAAACTGTGACTTTAAGCAGTTTCCAAGCAGTGAAAAGTAATTACAGATTGATGCTGCCAAGTACTGCCCTGCTTTCTGCATGGAGTTTGGTGCTACTTTTCTGTCTACCAATGCGAATCGCTCGCGGAATGGCACTTTGTTTGCTTCATCTGTCACGGAAATATCACACTTTGATTTCATGTAATACTCAAGTTCCGCTGTAGACAATTTCACATCTGCCACCGAATCAAGATAAGCATTGATCGTGTTCTCAACTCTTATGATCCGCTTATTTCCAAATCCGAACTTATCATGTAAGATCTGGAAAGATATAAGCTTTATATTTTTGAATGATTCTTTTACCAGATAATCTGTATTACTCTGTGCTCTGGCGTACTGCTGGATGCCAAATATCTCTTGCATGCTATAGCCAAATGCATCATTCTTTTTCTTCTTTTTGCTCAACGCATTGCTCATTTTCTATCCTCCCGAATTTATTACTTTTTCAATGATTTCTTCCCGTAACTGCTCTGCTATATGGTCCCGAACCGATTCCTCTGGAAATGCGATCTGATATGTCCGTTCCTTGATCCGGTTCGTGATCCGGTCATCGTAGGATAGTTTGTCCAGCGGATCATTACTCGTGAAAATCGTTACCTTCTGGTTTATGTATCTCTCGTTGATGATCTGGTACATCTTATCGTTAATCCATGCCGCCGGTGCTTCCACACCAAAATCATCAATGATCAAAATATCCGTTGTGGAAAGCGCATCTAAAAGCTGACTCTCACTGCCTGCTGCATCCCTGCGCCATGTATTCTTGATTTCCTGCAAGATGGTCAGTGATACTGCAAATTTGACTGTGTATCTTTTCATCAGTTCATTTGCAATCCCGGCAGCGATCCTCGTCTTACCGCTTCCCTTTGTCCTCGACCAGATATACAGTCCCATGCCTCTTTCCTTCTGACTCTCGAAATCATCCAGATAAGTTTTTATGATTTTACATGCATCTGATACCATCTTTTTACTTTCCTGCTTCCTGTACACATCCATTCGAAACGATCTCAGATCCATCCCACGGAATGCCTCCGGTATATCTGCGAATCGCAACCGCCTTGACATGACCGCTTTCTCACGGCATTTACACGGTACTGCTATTTCAACTCCGTCTTTTATTTTCAAAATCCACTCCCGACCTTCGCAAATTGGACACACATCAGAATCCTTGGAATTCTCCGGTGTCTCCGCATTCCTGCATAAGTTCGTTGAGTGATTTTTCATGCGTTCCAGTATCTCTTCCAACTGATCCATCGTTCTCTCCTTTCAGATACTGCATAAACAAATTTTCTTTCAAAAAATTCTCTGCATTTTTAATATAACGATCAGGTGTCCTTTTCTTTTGACAATCAACAGCGTAATTTTGTGCAGCCACTATCAGATCATCTTCCGGTACACCAGCCAGTACCACATTGCAGTATTCTGTTTCAGCAAGACAACCAGTACACCGTTTCGGATAGACTGCTGCAAACTCTCCAAATTTTTCCAAGGGGGATATAGGGGGTGTGTTTCTTTCCTTCTTTACTTCTTTCTTTTCTTCTATTGTTGTCGTTAGAATGTCATTAGAATGTCGCTTGTCTGTCTCTTGATTGTCATTTTGCTTGTCACTTGTCTGGTACAAATCGTACTTAACCACTGTAAATACCGTAAATCTGTTTGTCGTTTTGCTTGTCACTTCGCCAGTCTTTTTCAAGTGTGAAATTGCAGTACGAATTTCACGTTCTGTAAGTCCTGTTTCACCTGCCAGCTTTCCAATAGATGATATAAATGAACCTCGTGGAACAGTTGTTCCTTTAAAATTTCCACCTTTCCAGTTAGCTCTCAGTAACATATGGATAAACAGCCGGGTTGTATTGATATCTGTATACCACTCCCATTCCAGTAGTCCGCGGCTCAATTTTATATAGTTGCCATCCAAGCAATCACCCCGTTTCCAAGTCCTTAAGTAAGTCTCTTAATTTCATTTTCGCCTGTTCCGGCGTAAGTTCTGTGATTGTGACCTCAATTCTCGGATTATCCTTATCTACAGAAACATCATGATAAAAATGAGGGATGCATCTGCGGTTATCTTCTTGCAGCACCTTTGTTTTTGTGAGACTGTCCTGAATGAACTTTGTTGCGCAGGAGAGAATGTTGTCCCCATCTCTCCTGTTGTCTTTTTCAAAACAGTGATAATAGATCAGTACCGGCTTTTCGATATGTACACCATGGAGCTGCTGTCTGATACACCACATGATGTGATTCTCATTATCATTTTTTGCCTTTCCGCCCTTATATGGGTTGGTGCGATTGGCTGCGGTGTAATTGTTCAAGCCTTCCAAACGCCCCGGAACTGTAAATTTATACTCCATCGGCACCGTCCTCCATTCTGATCTGCGCATTGCAATCATTAATCTGCTCTGCTAAATATGCCGGAAGAGTGTAGCAATCAACAAATTCGTGTGCATCGGCAAGATCCTTACGTTTCAGTGCCTTGTAGCTTTTCATTTTTCCCTCATCATCGTAGATACCAAACTCACGTTTTAACTGATTGTAAATGTCGCTGAACACTTTTTTATGTACTTTGCTATCCCTATAAGCTTCTGATTTCTTACCACCGAGCATTTCCACCGCCTTGCGTCTGACATGTGCGGAAAGTTCGTCTGACTCTGCACCGAACAGCGGCATATCATTTTCAATATGGTCAATTCTGTGTTCCACTTTGGTCACACGCTTATCCACGATCAATGCCGCTTTCAATTCTGGCGACATACCATCAAGCAGATTGCTGTGATCAAAATAAGAATCAACTAATCGATCATATACTTCCCATGCGGTATCTGTGTTTAAGGATTTTGCATGGAGAAACGCACCTTTTTTTGTCCAGAGGTATAATTTATTAATTTTTAACGAAAGGTCAATTTGTCCGGTCGTTTTAAAATCTTTTAAATCCTCTCCCTCCAAACAAATAAAATGCTTCCCCTCAACATACCTGTCTTTGTTTCTATTGAAATTTTTTGTGATTGTATCTGTATTTGTTCCATACGCTTCTGCGATCTGCTGTGTTGTCAGTACTCTCACGTCTTTATATTCTGTAACTTTTAATTCTTCCAAGATTTACTCCTTTCTCCCGGCACCATGGAAAGCACCGGGAAACCATGGCTTTCAAAATTCGTGATATATCATTTTCTGCATGAATAGGTTTCTTTCTGCCATTTGGCAAGGTGTTTCAACCCTATAAATCCTTTACAACAATTCCATAGACCTTATACATCTCTCTGAACCGGATCACTCCAAGGCTGTGTGCCAGTGTATGGTGTTCTCTGCACAAACAGATTTTTTTATAACTGGAATCATCTACTTTTGTCCTGTCATTACCCATTCCGATTGCATCCTCATGATGAATCTCTCCATCTTTTCCACAGATTGCACATTTTTTATGTATCAGACAATAGTAAAGGTATCTTCCTATATCATCTGTACGATCTATTGCATTGTCTGAAAGCGGTATCCCCCATTCCAAACAAAATTCAATCAGAAAGCTAATAAAGTCTCTTGCTGTATCCATTGAACAATTTGAAAGACTGATATGTTCTACTCCTGTTCGCACTGTATATTCATTCTTAAGTCTTTCTTTCGCTTCTTCTGGTAGATATCCTGTCCAGTCTGCAATATCCCCTATCGTGGCATATGCCTTTTTTCTCTGCTCTGCCGATATGTGCCTGCCATCATCAAACCGGATCTCGGCATTTCTAATTTTCTTTCTTTGGAGCATATCCCCAAGCTTCAGATCTGGAACAGATACGATAAGATCAGTTCCATCTTTACGCTCCTTATACTGGTTGATTTTTACCATCGCATGCATATTCATCACCATATTTATCTTTCAATGTACGGAGCATCTGTCCCGCATTTTCAGCACTTAACGTATTCCACGTTGCATTATTGGTTTTGAGCCAATAATCAGCATTTACTTTGTGCTTCCTGCACAGATCTTTTATAATCTTTATCTGTGCAACAGATGCCTTTTCCTCTTCCAGCGGTACAGCATTTGCAAATGGTTGCATTTCTTCTTTCAGCCACAGATTAAAACCAAGTCCAGTATGTATTGCCACACATTTCACAAATGCTCTACACATACTGTTCCACACTCTCTGTTGGCTCATGGAGTTATCCTTTACAGGGTTTGTACCATTCATGACCGGTGTCTGCATTTCATACTCATTTTCATCGATTACAACTTTAATTCTCGTCTCATAACATCTGTTCGTATTTGACTTCGTATCTGTAAATACCTGTGTGGTCATTCTCAAACTGCTTCCGGTCGCTTCATCCGGAATCGGAATCCAATACACCTTTTTAGCCCCGTGCTCATGGAGCAGATCAATACATTTTGCCCAATTCAAATACAGCATTCCATCCCGTTCTTCACAGTATGGTCTGACATCTACTTTTCTGAGCTCTTCATAACTTTCCAGTGCCATTTTCTACCTCTCAATCTTCGATATAAACTCTCATATCATCCAGACACTTATCGCAGTAGTAATCCCCTCTGATCTGCACTGCTGAATCATCCTGGATGTGTTCACCGCAACATATACATTTTGGTCTACGCTCAAGCCATTCGCCTTGACTCCGATCTCTGTCTTTCCACAAATCGTAACTATCATTCATATCTGTGAGAAAATCCCTCCCCATCATCGTCTGTGTCGGTAATCAGCTTTCTTGTACCATACACAAATTCACCATGAATACTTCCGTCGGTATTCCATGAAACTTCACCGGTTTCTATGTCTAAATCTTCCAGTGTTCTTTCAAATTCTGCCAGTGCATCCTTGAGTATTCCTAAATCCTTCCATGTCAAACTAGGCGCTGCCATTTAAAAATTCCTCCATTTCCATCTGTTTAAAATCTGTAGACATGACCATGCATCTCACGGCTTTTTGACGCTGCTCTTTCATGTACTGCTCGTCCCGGCATTCTTCACACATATTTCCTTCTCCAGGATCTAAACTGCATCCACAGATTCTACATTTTCTGTAAATCATAAAATCACGCTTTCCAAAAATTTAACTACGTGTTACAATAAACGCAGAAATACTTTTGTATTTCCACGGTTAAATAGCACCTGCGTTCGCCAAAACATTCAGGGTGCTATTTTTTTGTCCTCAAATTCCCCAAGGAACTCAACATCAGCGTCAAGCTTGTCCTTCCGGCGGATCATGTAAAAGTATGCTTTCCGCTTTTCTTCCCGGCGGTTCTCCACTTCCATGATTGCAACTCCCACAAGTGCAACCACCGCACCGAGAGCTATTGCAATCAGCAGAAAAACATAATACGTTCCATCCGCATCAAGCATTCCACCCAGAAACATGATTCCAATCCCTACTGATATAAATACTTTACTGATCTGCTTCATCTACGCTCCTCTCTACTACATTTTCATGAATCTTAAGATATCTTCTTCTGATGCGCCTAACTCATGCCAGATAACTATTAAATCGCTGATGTCAAAATTGTTTTTCTTTATTCTCTGGCAGATAGACGGCTGCGTTAGGTTCAATTTTTCTGCTAAATCTTTCTGTGATACGCCTTGGATTCGCATCTGCCCAATCAACCATTCGTGAAAATCTTTGAGCATGTAATCTTTTTTCTTTGCTGTTATCCTTGGCATTCTCTCACTCTCCTTTCTAAAAAATGGAACAAATCTTTTTCTCCATATGATATAATTAGCTATTATATTTAGGAGGTTTTCACATGAACGATACGATAAGAGAATTATTAACAAGGGATAACATCACTCTCGCACTATCCATTTTTGGTGCTTTGGGAACTATTTTTACAATCATTTCCACGTTTGTTCTTAATCGTAAAAATCTTTCCTTTAATATTGCATCTTGCACTTATCGATATGAAAAACTATACATAAACATGACTTTCATTAATAAATCCAGGCAACCTATATCCATTTTTTCAATTAAGCTAAATGCAAATGAAAAATTATACACATCTCTCCCATATCCTGAAAACGTTGGCAAATACACCTTACGTGACGGAAATGAAGTGATTGACCGAATTTTTACATACACTCTACCTTTGCCTATTGACTTACAATGTCTCGGTGCTGCATCTGGATATATTTCTTTTGATGTTCCGAAAGAAGTTTTGAAAAATTCTTCCATTCCTCTGACTCTCTTAATTCAATCCACGAGAGGCTCGGTACAAAAAATTGAACTGAAACATACTCAGATAAAATACTTGTAGTTTCAGCGTATCCTACTTTATTAGCAGGATCTCTTAATTCTGCTAATGAGGTTTGCTCTTGCATTTCAATTTTTCTTTTCTTCTTTTTCCACATCGTTACCTTTTTTCTCTCCTTTCTGTCCTATTTATCGGACTGGTATTGTGGTAATTATTTTGACGGAATGGTTTTCCGCTCATTTTCAAACTTAATAAGATCTTCCTCATAAACTCGGTATTCCCTCCCTAGCTTGATTGCATTAAGTTTTTTCTTGCGAATCCATTCCCATACTGTGATAACCTTGACTTTGTATCTCTCTGCAACTTCATCACAGGTATACATTTTAGACAAAAATATCCCTCCTTTTTGTATGTTATTTATACTTGTGTTTACTTCGGTTTAGTGATATAGTTTAATAAAACGAAATATATTTATAACACTTACGAAGTAGTTCGTTGAATCGAATTTTACTTGGTAGTTTGCTTCGGTTCAATTAAGTATGTCTGTACTATAGCACCACTTACTTCGGTTGTCAATAAGTATTATTACGTTTTTACAAAGTATTTTAATTTTGTGAAAGGTGGACAACTAATGTATGAGATTTTTGAGCAATTATTACAATCTAACGGAATAAGTGCTTATAAGTTCTGCAAGGAAACAGGTGTTTCCCAATCAACGATAAGTACTTGGAAAAAGAAAAATTCAAAATGTGGAATGGATTTGGCAAGCATAGTTGCAAACTATTTCAATGTAACTATTGATTATTTAATGAATGGAGATGTCCATAAGCAAAACGATGGCAATAATGAGCTTTCAGCTAAAGACGAACGTGACATTGCAAAAGACATGGAAAACATTCGACAAAAATTAATGAGCGGTACAGATGGTCCTCTCTCTTACGATGGAGAACCAATCCCTGCAGAAGACGCAGAGTTGCTACTCGGTCAAATCGAGTTAATGATGCGCAGATTAAAACCTATTAATAAAGAGAAGTACAATCCTAATAAGAATAAAAAGTAGGTGCTACATAATTGAGAAAAGACATAAAGCAGTTAGTAAATTATTACGTAAAAAAATTCAATACGAGAAATCCATACAAGCTTGCAGAGTGTCTGAATGTAGAAGTCCAGATCGGTGAGCTTGGAAGTCAAGCCGGATGCTACATGTTTCTTAAGAACCACAAATGCATCTTTCTGAATGAGGATTTGAAAGAAAATGAGATGCGCCTTGTCATGGCTCATGAGCTTGGACATGCTATCATGCATCGAAAAGAAAATTGTTATTTTATCCGAAATAAAACTCTCATGCTCACGTCAAAATTAGAAATTGAAGCAAACACATTTGCAGCAGAGCTTCTGATCCCGGATGAAATCATTTTTGAGAACCGACAAACTACTACCGAGCAGCTTTCCAGGTTGCTTGGATATGAACAGGCTCTTATAGAGCTTCGATTAAAAACTTTTTGAAAAATAGGAGGATTTTTGTTATGCCATTATTAGTCATTATTATCTTATTAATCTTAGCTTGGTTTTTGTATAAATTAATATACTATAGAAGCAATTCATTTATTGAATTGAAAAACAAAATTGAAAAATATACAAAAGACTGCAATGACCTTAATGATCATATTTATGAATTAAAAAGAACCCACATAGGAATAGATCAGCTAGATTATGGAAAAGCATCTTATCAAGATGCAAGTAATTACAATTACAAGCGTCCGGAATTGAAAAAACAGGTGTTTGCACCAAATATTTGTAACTGTTCAAGAAGTGTTTGCGATTCAGCTCGAAAGCAACCATTTAAATATGTATGCAAATATTTTAATATTAAGAGCACCGAGGAAAACCTTGAACAATTTGAAAATATGCTGAATAATTTTGAAGCTGCTGAAAATGGTAAAAATTTATTGGTAAATGAAAAAAACAACATTATCAATGGAATCAGTTCCGAAATCCCATTTTTGATTAAAACATTTGACAAAAAAAATTTAGAGAAAAAACTCGGTTTCGAACCTATTGATTTAAGCACAATTTATTTTCCAAAGTACATATTCAAATACACAAGTTCTGGTGGTAATGCCGCAACACAATGTGATGTCGTTTTCAACCTTGATAATTTAAACCGGTTTGTGGTTTATCTGTCAGAATTAGTAAAATTCAAAAAAAGTGCTGCTGGACAAAGAGCTTTAATGACAAGTAAATTAAGAAAAAGTATTTTGGAACGTGATAGATACACCTGTCAGAAATGTGGTGCTTCACAAAAAAATGAACCAAACCTATTACTTGAAGTCGATCATATTATTCCGATTTCAAAAGGTGGTATCACATCTGTTGAAAATTTACAAACATTATGTTGGAGATGTAATAGATCCAAAGGAAGTAAATTAGATTTTTAAATATAATAGAGATAAACCAGAGGAAATGATAAAGAATATGAACTAAAGCAATTGCTTTCAATAAAAAAAACGTCTCTTACCGAACTGATGTTTGATTATTGGAGGTACATATGACAAATGATGAGTTTATGGATTTGCTCAAATTAAAAAAACATTTTTCTGATAGTAAAGTAATACTTCCAAATCCAGGAAAAAAGAATGATATTCCAATTAAAATTGAATCTGATACTACGCGCGATATTTTCTATCTAGACACAGACAGAAAAAGTTCTATAACGCTCACAAAGAAAAAGCTTCAGCAACGTCACGCAAATAGTAACACAATGATGATTAGATTGGAAATTGATTGTCGACCTCATATGTATAGTGATGGCTCGTTTTCTTCAAGAAATCATATTCATATATTTGACGAGGAAAATGGAAATATTACATATGATTTAACTGGTAAATATGCTACACTATTTTCAAATATAGATAATTTTATGACAGTATTTTATGATTTTTGTAACATGTGCAATATTGATACCGTAAATGTTGATATACAGGATGTGATGTGATGGAAAATAATTTCAAGAAAAATTATTTGGATTGGCTCAATAAGAGCATTGATGAATACCAAATTAGTAAAAATATATATAGAATTACCCTTCCATATTTAGATAGAAATAACGATTGTACAGAAATTTTTATTAAAATTGATGGCAGCAAATACACCCTTACCGATGACGGAGAAACTATTGGAGAATTAGAATTATCAAACTTCAATTTATTTTCAAGTCAAAAACGGACTGATATTTTTAATAGTATTTTGCAATCTCATGGTGTAAAAATGTCCAAAGACAAAGAATTATATATCGAGTGTTCCAAAGATGAGCTTCCTCAAAAAAAGCATCTTCTCTCGCAATGTATGATTAAGGTAAGCGATTTGTTTTTTACATCTAAAAATACTGTCCAGTCGCTATTCTTAGAAGATGTACAAATCTTTTTAGACCAAAAGGATATCCGATATACACCAAATGTATCTTTTTACGGAAAAACAGGCTTAACTACAACATATGATTTTGCAATACCAAAGTCTAAAAATGCCCCAGAAAGAATCATTAAAGTAGTTAACAATATCGACCAATTACAAACCAATAATATTCTTTTTTTATGGGATGATACTAGACAAAATAGAAGTTCTGATTCTGTCTTATATGTGTTTTTACAAGATAAAGATAAGAAAATTTCAGCTAATTCAATTACATCAATGGAAAACTATGACGTAGTGCCTGTAATATGGTCAAAACGCGAGTCTTACGTAGCTGAATTGGCTAAATAAAAACCGCCCCACCATTAAGCGGAGCGGCAATGCAACTGCTCTAAATGAACAATCGCCCTAAGCAAGCATATTGTATCATTCGGAGCAGCCAAACGCAAGCGGAACACACGTTCCTCGCTGGCTGTTATTTTTATACCCAAAACAGAAAGGATGATACATATGAAAATTGAAAAACTCCCAAGCGGATCATACCGGATCAGGAAAACCTATAAGAAAAAGCTTTATACTGTGATTACCGAATATAAACCAACCAATAAGGAAGCTATTCAGCTCATCGCCGCCGAACTTGATAAGGCAGACACACGAACTTCCATACATATGACTTTTGAAGAAGCTGCTAATCAATATCTGGATGTAAAAAGAAACGTTTTATCGCCATCCACGATACCGGGATACAAAAGCAATCTTAAAAGTTTATCAGATAATTTTAAAAACATTTATATTTCTGATATGACGGCAATTGATATCCAAAAGGAAATAAATGATTTTTCCATATTACACGCACCCAAAACAGTATATAATGTTCACGGATTTATTTCTGCTGTCATGGGCATGTTCCGACCGGAACTCAATATAACAACAACTCTTCCACAAAAAAAGAAAAATGAAACCTACATCCCGACAGATGAAGAAGTCAAGGCTATCTTAGACTATGCTCATAAAAGAAATAGATATGAGGTTGCGCTGTTACTGGCTGCTTGCTGTGGATTGAGACGTAGTGAGATATGTGCCCTTACACCTGCTGATCTATCTGATGATAATGTGCTTACTATCAACAAAGCTATGGTAAAGGACGAAAATAATAACTGGGTAGTCAAAACCACAAAAACAACAGAAAGTGCCAGAGAAATTGCTATACCAGATTTTATTGCAGATCGGATACGCGAAAAGGGGATTATCACAGATTGTAATCCAAATCAGATATACAATGCGCTAGTTCGATATCAAAACAAATTAGGCATCACTCATTTTAAATTACATAGTATGAGGCATTACTTTTGTACAAAAATGTCAGAAGTGCTCCCAGAACAGGACGTATTAGAACTTGGAGGATGGTCGACACCTTACGTCATGAAATCTGTTTATCGCCATGCTACTATAAATAAAAAAATGGAAAAGCAAAAAAGTATAATGAATAATGCTTTTAATGATTTTGACAAAAATAAATAAATCTTGTCATGAATCTTGTCATGAAATTACTGAACCGTTGATTTTTCAAGGCTTTTGGAACTTAGTATTATGGGTTCAAGTCCCATCTCCTGCATTGATACATTTATTGAAAAGCCTTGAGAATAGTTATCTCAAGGTTTTCTTTTTATTCATGACAATAGAATGTTCGCGAAGCGTGCATTCTATTGTTTCAATAAAACACATTAGATGTTATAATATAGTCATAAATTCAGGAGGTACACACTATGCCATTACCAAAAGAATCTTCTTACACAACAGATTATATATTCTCTCTTCCGGAAGGGCAGAGAGCGGAACTGATTGATGGTGTTGTTTATGATATGGCACCACCAAACCGGCTTCATCAGGAACTCGTTTCAGAACTTCACTATAAGATTACTGATTATATCAAAAAAAACAACGGTGCCTGCAAAGTTTTTCCAGCCCCATTTGCCGTTTTTCTAAACGCGGATGACAAAACTTATGTGGAACCGGATATCAGTGTTATTTGTGACAAATCCAAGCTGGATGACCGCGGATGTGTCGGTGCACCGGACTGGATCATTGAAATTGCATCTCCAAGTACCAAACGCACGGATTACGGTGTGAAATTATTCAAATATCGCTCTGCTGGTGTGCGTGAATACTGGATTGTAAATCCTCTTACGAGAACAGTGAATGTCTATGATTTAGAAAAAGAAGAATTAAATGATCAATACAGTTTTGACGATGACATTGCGGTATGTATTTATGACAATTTGACTATCAATATTACAGAGTTACTAAAACAATAAAAAACTGCTTAGGCAAGACGGAGACATCCGGTTTGCCTAAGCAGTTTTTTATTCATTTACTTCATACAGATAACTATTTCCCTGTTTTCCAATCCTGACTACGATTTCAAGGTCTGTTAAGATCAGAAGAACGGTCTGCGCAAGCCGCACCGGGATTTTGGCGTGCTTTGCAAAATCTTTTGCAGTAAATTGTTCCGGCAGGTCATATGGAACAAACTGCATGTAATCTTCCCTCCGGTCGATACAGACCTCCTCGGCAAACTTTACCGGAATGCGGTCGTACCGCTCACTTCCCTTTTTCTTATCCCTGCTCCATCCATTTAAAAGGCGATACTCCTCCATATCAAGCAGCGCCAATTTTAAATGCAGATTTGGATTTGATAAATAAGGGCGGATCTTATAAAGCTCAATAAATGCCATATAAGGATTTCCGGTCTTTGGTGACTTGCGTTTCGGCGAAGTCTCTCCGGTTTCCTCGTCAATCCAGAACAACCACTTAATATGAGGGATCGGATAGACGATCGTGACCGGATAAAGCGGCAGAAAAGCATCAAGCTTCCGCCGCATTTTATTAAATGCCCTTGTCTGGATCTCGATGATCTCCTGACCGGTGTAGATGTCTGCCACAAAATTTTCAATCGGAATCTCATGCATATCCGTGTCCGGTGCATAATAATTCTTCATGACTGCATGCACTGTTTTTTCGGATAATGTACCGATTCCCTGCCGCATTCTCTGGCTTCCTACAATTTTATTTTTTGTATGATCAAATAAAGTTTTATCGATACACAAGTTTTCGACCTTTCAAATTTTTATCCTGTAAGGAAGTTCGTAAATCTTCTATTTTTCCGGATGCTTCATATTTTTCAAAATATCGAAACAGTCAAATGTTGCAAAATAATCATCCGGTGTCTCTGCACGACGGATGAGCTGTGTGGAGCCATCTTCTTTTAACAGGACTTCTGCGGAACGGAGTCTGCCGTTATAATTATAACCCATGGAAAATCCGTGTGCCCCTGTGTCATGGATCACGAGCAGATCTCCCATATCAATCTTCGGAAGCATGCGGTCAATCGCAAATTTGTCACAGTTTTCACAAAGAGAACCTGTCACATCGTATTTGTGGTCGCACGGTTCATTTTCTTTTCCCATGACCGTGATATGATGATATGCACCATAAATTGCCGGGCGCATAAGGTTTGCAGCGCAGGCATCCACACCAATGTACTCTTTGTAAGTGTGTTTCTCATGGATCGCTTTTGTCACAAGACAGCCATAAGGTCCTAACATGAAACGTCCCATTTCCGAATAAATGGAAATATCGCCAAGTCCTGCCGGAACTAAGATTTCCTCAAATGCTTCTCTGACACCCTCTCCGATCACACGGATATCATTTGGTGTCTGATCCGGGCGGTAAGGGATTCCCACACCACCGGAAAGGTTGATAAATTTAATATCGCAGCCTGTCTTGTCCCGAAGTTCCACCACAAGTTCAAACAGCTGACGCGCCAGCTTTGGATAGTATTCATTCGTAACGGTATTGCTCGCTAAAAATGCATGGATACCAAAGTATTTTGCACCTTTTTCTTTTAAAATTTTAAATCCTTCAATGATCTGTTCATGGGTAAATCCGTATTTTGCATCTCCCGGGTTATCCATGATTCCATTGCTCATTTTAAATACACCGCCCGGATTGTAACGGCAGCTGATGGTCTCCGGGATATGTCCGATCGTCTGCTCTAAAAAGTCAATGTGCGTAAAATCATCCAGATTAATGATGGCACCAAGTTCATCCGCAAATGCAAACTCTTCCGCCGGTGTATCGTTGGAGGAAAACATGATATGCTGTCCGTCAAATCCCTGTGAATCTGCTAACATCAGCTCCGTTAAAGAAGAACAGTCGCAGCCACAGTCGTACTCTTTTAAAATATTTAAAATAAATGGATTCGGAGTTGCCTTTACCGCAAAATATTCGCGGAAGCCCGGATTCCATGCAAATGCCTCTTTCACTGCTTCTGCATTCTCACGGATCCCCTTTTCATCATATAAATGAAATGGTGTCGGATATTTTTTCACGATCTCTTCTAACTGTTCCTTTGTTACAAATGGTTTCTTTTCCATAAATTCTGCCGCCTTTCGCCATGTATTTTCCTATAGTCTTATCCTGCTGCTATCTGGATTCAGTACTTTCCCTGCTGTCTGTGATATATTGCTCGATCTGTTCATCCAGATAAACATTAAATTCCTGCATGAACTTCAAGATCGTATCCGTTTCCTCTTTGGAATAGCGGAACAAAAACTGCATGTCACGCTTCTCCCACTGCTTATGACGTTTTTCATGTTCCTTAAAAAGAACCTTGCCGCGCTCAGTCAATTTAAAATATACTTCTTTTTTATTTGTCTCCAACGTGTATTTTTCGATCAGACCTTTTGCAAGAAGTTTTTTCGTCATCTTGCTGATCGCGCCACGCGTCATCTGCATCTGTTCTGCAATTTTGGTGACATTTGGCAGTTCCAGACGTCCGATATTATCAATACAATGTGTCTCTGAATAACCATACTCATCGAGACACTGGCTTTCTGTCAATTTTGAAAGCATATCCTGATGCTCTAACATAAGAGCGATTTCCTGTAACAAACGTTGTTGTTCTTTCATAGCCCACCTCGTTTTGTTTCCTTGTCAACATTTATCATACCCAATATATCGCATTGATAATTTTATGTCAATGTCTCCAAGGCAAATTTTTCTCCCATTTTATAATCCTGCAAATGAAACAATCACTTTTACTACACCTGCCAAAATCATAACACAGATGGGATTCATCCTAAACCTTCGAATCGCAAACACTGCCAGAACAAATAATACCACCAGTGTCCAATTCGTATTTAAAATTGTAATTTTATCTGCATTTTCCCAAAATGCGGTGACCAGAATAGATACTCCTGCCGATGCGATCATTGCCACAACCGCCGGTCTTAACGACTGTAAAACTCCCTGCAAAAGATCCATATTCCTGTATTTCAGATAAAGTCTGGCAATGACTGTCACAATGATGCAGGATGGCAAAATACAGCCTGCTGTCGCAGCGAATGCACCGCCTATCCCTGCTATTTTGATTCCAACAAACGTTGCTGAATTTACAGCGATCGGTCCGGGTGTCATCTGGGATATCGTAATAAGATCGGTAAACTCCGACATGCTAAGCCACTGATGTGTTGTGACCACCTGTCCCTGAATGAGCGGCATGGCAGCATAACCTCCGCCAAAACTGAATAACCCGATCTGTAAAAAGCTCAAAAAAAGTTGTATGTAGATCATTTTTTTCTTCTCCTTTTTCCAGATAAAGTCCGGCAGACACCTAACATACCACAGAACAGAATAATAAAAACAACATTTACTTCCCATATGTATGACGCAAGAAATGCACCCGCAAGAATCAGAATGGACAATATGTCTTTTTCTTTTATTATGGGTTTCCCCATATCAAACACCACAGAGGCAATGACCGCTCCAACTCCCGCCTGCATTCCTTCTAACATCTGACTCACCACATAATTGCTTCGGAATGTCTGGTAAAAAACAGACAAAACAGAGAGAATCAGAAACGGCGGAATCACAGTTCCTGAAATCGCGGTCATAACACCTGCAATCCCTGCCAGTTTATACCCCACTACAATAGCTCCATTCACTGCAATAGCACCCGGTGCCGACTGTGCAATCGCCACAAGATCTAGCATTTCATTTTCTTCGATCCAATGGTATTCATCTACGAACTTTTTCTTCATCAGCGACACAATCACATATCCGCCGCCAAATGTGAACGCACTCAGATAAAGCGTTGATATAAAAATTTTCCATAATACGGTTCTTTTTTCTTTCAAAATATGTTCCTCATTACCATTTGAAATTCGTTTCCTATTGCATAAAAAGCGGGAGGTATTATGCCTCCCGCCAAACCTTTACCACAAAATCCTGACTGCACCCTCCTGCACCCTGAATTTTTCAAAATAAGCTTCCTCCTTCGGAATCCACTTTTCCTCAAAATCTTTTGCTTTCTCTATACCATTGCGTTTTACGATGTTCTCCATCTGACTGTCCGGATCAATATCCATAAAAATATGCAGATCATACGGATCTTTAAAATACGGATGCAGACTATAGGAACCTTCTATAATGTTTAACTGCCGATAGGGAATTTCACTTGTCTGCATCAGCTTCCATTCTCTGCAGCTAAAAGGCTGATAAAACACATTCTGCTTTTTCTGAAGCGGTTCTAATACAGTCTTTTCGAAACGCTCGTAATCCACATTTCCACCAACTTCTCTCATACGTTCCGGTGTCCGCTGTTCTACACGCAGAAAAAAATCATCCATATGGAACAGATTGCAGTCAAACAATTCCTGCAGATAAAATCCAAGCGTTGTTTTTCCACTGCCGCATCTGCCGTCAATCGCAACAAGAAGCGGGCTTTTGTCCGCTTTTTGCTGTTCCCATATTTCATTCACAGCGTCTGCTGCCGGTTTAAAACGCATTTTACAATGTGGTTTTAACTGTAATTTTTCAGATTGTCTGTTTTGCACGAAATATTACCTTTCTCCCTCACAGGCTGCTCCCGTAACACCTGCTGCATACAGGCGGTTCACCAGCAATGGAATCAGTATTAACTGAATGAGGATTCCGGGAATTGCATTTACAAATCCACCCATGAAGAAAAGTTTCCATGTAAATCCAGCTCCCATAAGTGTATACACGATTGCTGAGACAAGTCCCCACACAACTCTTCCCACCAGCATGGCTGCTACAAGCGCAATATAAAGAGACTTCATGTCTTTGCGCATTTTTTTGGATAAAATACCTGCCACAAACCCATAGGCTGCAAGCTCAAATGCCATACACACTGCATTCGGCACCAGCATAGGCATACCAAACAGCACACTTCGAAGCAATGGTGTGATAAAACCAACAAGCAGACCATACGGCCAGCCTACGATAAACCCACATAACAACACCGGGATATGCATCGGACAGAGCATTTTCCCTACTGCCGGTATCTGCATGGTAATAAATGGCAGGATCAGTCCGATTGCAAGAAACAGCGCTGACAAAACTAATTTTTTTGTATTTTTCATTGCTCTGATGTTCTCCGCCACTAATCTAATTTGATTCCTGCAAGAAGCGAACCAAGGCTTGATCCAAAGCTCTCTTTGGATGTATATTGCTCGAGATCTTCTGCCGGTTCTGTATCAACCATCTCCTCTTCCAGTGCTTTCATGGAAAGACTGATCTTGTTGTCATTGGTATTCAACACCTTTGCTTTGACTTTCTGTCCTTCTTTTAACACTTCTGACGGCTTTTTGATACGTCTTTCGCAGATCTGTGAGATGTGCACCAGTCCGCTTAACCCATTGCCAAGATTGATAAATGCACCGTATGGCATTAAGGACTCCACCGTTCCCTCCATTACAGTTCCCGGCACGATCATGGAAATCTTGTGGTTACGTTCCTCGATCGCTGCCTCTTTTGCCACCTGCTTTGCAGATAATACCAGTTTTTCCTTCTCCGGATCAACGGTAATGACTTTTGCTTCTACTTCTTTTCCGATCCATTCCTCTGTATTCTCGACATAATCGAGTGCCAGCTGGGATGCAGGGATAAATGCACGGATGCCTTCTAAAAATGTAACCACACCGCTTGGAACACTCTCTTTGATGCGGACTTTTACAACCGTTCCATCTTCCATCATCTGCTGCAGTTTCTCCCATGCAAGAACATCGTTTGCCTCTTTTCTGGACAGCAGAATATTGCCCTGCCCGTCATCTGTCTTTACCACAGTTGCCTCGATCTCATCCCCGGCATGGATCTGCTCTAACACTGCAAAATCCGGATCATTGCTGAAATCCTCTACCTTAATAATTCCCTGTGCATAATATTTTAAATCCAGAGTGATCTCTTCCTCACTCACTGCAATGACAGTTCCTGTGATAATGTCGCCCTCTCTGATCTGGCGGAAAGATGCCTCTAACTCGTCTTTGAAATCGTCCATTGTTTCCATTATGAATTACCTCCATTGTTCTTTTTCCTTTGAAATCCACATGTAACGCATCATGGACTTCCCAGCAAAAACAAGTATAGCACATTTATTTCCGTCATGACAACTATCGCAGGATTAGACAATTGCGAAACTCATAAAATCTAAATCGAATTGTGAAAAATTGACAAAAAACATGAAAGACACTGGGGAACCGCCGGTACTTAGAAGGCGGATACAACTGTAAGTTGTGTCTGGCTTCTTAGTACCGCTGCGAGTGACACGTAGCGAGAGCGTGTCTTGAATGTTTTTGTTAATTTTGAACAATTGAAAGAAGAGTATGAGGAGTTTCGCAAACGCCTAGAAGTTGTTTATGAAAAAGGAGAAATGAAAATGAAAGACAAATTGCAGCAGATCAGAGAGAAAGCAATTGCAGAGATCGAGGGATCTGACGGATTAGAGCGTCTGAACGAAGTCAGACAGGCAGTGCTTGGCAAAAAAGGTGAACTTACAGCAGTATTAAAAGGAATGAAAGATGTAGCACCTGAAGACAGACCAAAAGTAGGACAGTGGGTAAACGATACACGTTCTGCAATCGAGACAATTCTCGAAGAGAAAATGAAAAAATTAGAGGCAGATGCCTTAAAGAAAAGATATGAAGCAGAGAAAATCGATGTTACGATGCCGGCAGTGAAGCATGAAAAAGGAAATCTGCACCCGGTGACACAGGTCCGTAACCAGCTCATTGATATTTTTGCCTCTATGGGATTTGAAGTTTATGAGGGAACAGAGATTGAGACAGATTACTATAACTTCACAGCTTTGAATACACCTCAGGATCATCCGGCAAGAGACATGCAGGATACTTTCTACCTCTCACCGGAATTCCTGCTCCGTACCCAGACATCTGCAGGACAGATACATGTTATGGAAGCAAAGAAACCACCAATCAAGATTATTTCCCCTGGTAAGGTATTCCGTTCCGATGATGATGCAACACATTCCCCGATGTTTACACAGATGGAAGGTCTTGTGGTAGATAAGGGAATTACACTTTGCGACTTAAAGGGAATGTTAGATGAACTTGTAAAGAAGATTTTCGGAAAAGAGACGACCACACGTCTTCGTCCATCCTACTTCCCATTCACAGAGCCTTCCGTAGAAGTTGATGTAAGCTGTTTCCAGTGTGGCGGATGCGGATGCAAACTCTGCAAAGGTACAGGATGGATCGAAGTATTAGGAGCAGGTGTTGTTAACAATAAAGTTTTAGAGGGTTGTGGAATTGATACCAATGAGTACAGTGGCTTTGCATTCGGTATCGGTATTGAGCGTATCGCAATGTTAAAATATGGTATCAACAACATCAAATTACTGTTTGAGTCCGATATGCGTGTATTAAAACAGA
>OOAC01000311.1_pt1 | contig 47420 bp, 40 predicted proteins | sample 1671041 | NCBI WGS metagenome assembly OOAC01 (sample SAMN06348116, study PRJEB24527) | human gut metagenome | biome: human gut; feature: ankylosing spondylitis patient; material: feces | host: Homo sapiens | place: China | collected 2015-10 | reverse complement strand
CTTCCACCATCGGCGGCGTTTCCACCACCGGCGGTGTCGGCACCGTGCCCGGCATTCTGGTCGGCGTTCTGGTCTTTGAGCTGATGAAGGTCGCTCTGCAGTTTATGAACGTCAACTCCTCTTACACCTATATCGTCCAGGGCCTTGTCATCATTGTGGCTGTGGCCATCGATATCCGTAAGTACCTGGCAAAGAAGTAACTCCCCATTCGCATACAGAGAAGCCCCCCGCCGGGAGAACCGGCGGGGGGCTTCTGCTGTTATTTTCCCAGCTGCCGCTGCTGCAGGCGGTACTGGCGGGGTGTCAGCCCTTCCTGCCCTCCGCGTTTTCTCGCCCACTCTCCGAAAAAAGTTGGAGAACTTTTTCTTTTTCGTTGAATTGCACAAGAACTTGCCTCCTCGTTTGGCAGTTGCGTTGAATTTATGAACGTTCTTTGAATTTTGATATTTTCCTTCGATTTATTATTACACAGCTTCCGGGGAAGTGGTATACTACAAGCCAGAAACAGTGCTGTTAAGTTCGGAAAACAAAGATCGTTGAATGAGGTGTGTCTTATGAGCGTTTACGAAAAAATTTCCGGTTTTGCGGATGAGATCAGCCAGGACTTTGACCAGCAGCTCAAAACTGTGACGGATCTGGGGATGAAGTATATCTGCATCCGCAGCGCCGAGCACAAGGGCATTGCCGATTACACCCCCGAGGAAGTGCGCACCGTTCTTCTGCCAAAGTTACAGGCCGCTGGTGTGGGCGTTTCCAGCCTGGGTACGGCCATCGGCAAGGTGGAGGTGGACGATGAAGAGGGCTTTGCCAAGCAGCTGGAACAGCTGGAGACACTCTGCGAAACGGCCAAGCTGCTGGACTGCTCCTTCATCCGGATGTTCAGCTTCCTCATCCCCAAGGATGCTGATGCAGACAGCTATACCGATGTGGTGCTGGATAAGCTGCGTCAGTTTATCCGGATCGCGGAAAAGCATGACGTTGTCCTGCTCCATGAAAACGAGAAGGGCATCTACGGAGACACCGGTGCCCGCTGCAAATTGCTGTTCGACCGGCTGGCCTGCCCCCACTTCAAGGCGGCGTTTGATTTTGCCAACTTTGTTCAGTGTGAGCAGGACACCGCGGAGTGCTGGGAACTGCTCCATGACCAGATCGCTTATATCCACATCAAGGATGCTCTGCCCGGCTGCCTGCTGAATGTGCCCGCAGGCACCGGCCTTGGCAAGATCCCTGAGCTGCTTCGCCGGGCTTTCTGCGAGGAGGGCTACCACGGCTTCCTGACACTGGAGCCCCATCTGGCGATGTTTGATTTCTTTGCACCAGGAGCCAAAGGCGGTGAGAGCCAGAAGCTCCAGTTTGAGAATAACCCGATCGTCGAGAAGATGAAGTCCGAGATGGCCGAGCCGGGCCGCCCCAAGGACGGCGCAGAAGCTTACGCCACCCAGTATCATGCACTGGTCGAGATCCTGAATCCCATTCTCAATTGATATCCACTCTCTGTTTACCCATAAACTGCCACAGCAGAAGCCCCCTGCCGGGAGAACCGGCGGGGGGCTTCTGCTGTTTGCGGCAAAAAAGCCGGGCCCGATGCAGCCAGCAGTTTTTCATCTGGAATAGGGCAATATTTTTGCGGCTTGTCAGTCACTGGCAGGCCGCTTTTTTCTTTGTCAAAGGCAGTTTCGTGGAAATGACCGAAAGAGGATACCTGATTTGTGAATATTGACAAAAGTTTTCAAAGTACTTGATTTTAATTTAGGGGGGGGGGGTATAATGAAATGACAAGAAATTCCTTTGAGAACAAAGCACTCAGCAGCCTGGCTGAGACCTGCAATGCGGAAAATGGAACCTACAGGGGAGGTGACAGTGCGGTAGGAATCTGGAGGGTTCCTTGCGGGGAATCCGTTGCAAAAATGCAAATAGCGATGAAAGGAATGAAGAAAGTTGAAACAGAAAAGTCAGAACCGGTTTTTGGCGGCCCTGCTGGCAGTGGCAATGATGCTTCAGATGCTTCCCATGCTGGCTTTTGCGGATGGCACGACCGGCACCGGAGAAGTATGGAACAAAACAGAAGTATGGAACCAAACTAAGAATCAGAAATATACGTCTTTGGTAACTGCTGTGGAAGAGGCAGATAGCGGTGATACCATCGAGCTTGGCGCGGGCAGTTATACACTGTACAAAAAAATCAGCGACGATAAAAAGCCCAAGGGAAAAGACCTGACCTTTGTGGGGCAGGGGCCTGACAAAACGACCTGGCAGATCGGTCCTGAGGTGCCGGACCCGAAGCTTTATGGCACAGAGTATAACAGCGATTACAGCTTTCAAAATGCCGGAACAATCACCTTCAAAAATATGAAGCTTTGCACCGGCGATAAAGATTATCTGGGCTTTACCTATATTGACAAAACAGTGGTGGATCACTGCGAAATCTACGGCAGGACAGCCTATTGGGGCTATACCAGTGCAGAGTTTATCGATACGACCTTCTATGCTCCACCCCTCAGTTATGCGATCTGGACGTATTGCTCCCCGACCATGACATTTGATAACTGCACCTTCAATGCAACGGGAAAAGCAGTCAATGTTTACACGGATTACAGTGCAGGAAAACATAACATTAGGGTTAACTTTATCAACTGCACTGTGAATTCTTACAGTTTTGGTAAGCAGGCGCTGAGGATCAACGACAGAAACATGGGCAGCTGTAAGTACATCATCAATATCTACAATCCCGATGTCAGGGCTGCTCTGGATACAACGACCTGTTCGCGGGTGTTCGGCTTTGGCGGTGACCCTGATAACAATACTGGCCGGGCAGATGTGTACTGGAACGGTGACCTGGTCTGGAAAAACGGCGAGAAGCTGACACACTCCTATACCGAGGGTGAGAAGAAAGGTGCCTATACAATTACCGGCCATTCGGATTGGACATCGAGCGGCGCTGATCGTATTGATAAGCGTGAAGTGACAAAAACCTGCGATTACTGCGGCTGGACGAAAAAAGAATGGGAAACTGCCAGCGTGTACCGTCTCCAGTACAACCTGAATGAAGGCGATGGTGACGCAACTGCCAACTACGGCGATGCTAATTACCGTCAAAATGAGAGCGTGACGCTTGCAGCGGCTCCCACACGAGAAGGCTACCAGTTTGCTGGATGGCTGAGCCTTAACGGTAAGCTCTATAAAGCCGGGAGTGAGCTTGTCCTGACGGGTGATGAAGTGTTTACGGCACAGTGGAAGAAGGATGAGCCTGTCGTCAATCATACCCTGACCGTGACCGGCGGCACCTTTGCTGTGAAAAACGGCGACATTGATGTGACCGATACACTGGAAACCAGCACCGATGAGACCAGCGGCAAGCAGACCTGCCTTGTGCCGGATGGTGCTGAAGTCACCGTGACGCTGGACCAGACGAAGGTTCCCGAGGGTATGGTGTTTGATCTCTGGTCTACCGGCAATTTTGACCTGCCGCAGGATCAGGATTGCAAGGCTGAGTCCATTACCTTTACCATGAATGGTGATGTGGATGTGGATGCACAGTACCGCAGCGCTGACATTGAGGATGGTTCTGATGTTGTTGGCCCCATCATTGTCGGTACGGCTGTTGTGGCTGGCGGCGCACTGGTCGGCTACACGCTGGGCACCGATCTTGTGGGCAAGATGTGGGGTCTGCCTTACTTCCCCAGCAACCGCAGTGCTCTTGCAATGATGCTGTGGGAGGATGCAGGCAAGCCTATGCCGGAATCTGAGATCCTCTACCCCGATGTTGGCCAGGAAGAACAGGATATGGACCTGCAGCATGCTGCCCGCTGGGCCATGGAGCACGACCTCCTGCCTGACCTGAACGATCAGGATGCAGAGCTGCCCCCTGAACAGGTGAAGTTCTATCCGGACAACATGGTTACCAAGATCAGCGTGTTGCGTGCTTGGAAGAAGGCACAGGACCTCAAGCAGAATGCGCAGTAAAATTTGACATTCTCTGATATATCCCAAACACAGCAGGAGCGCCCCGCCGGTATGACCCGGTGGGGCGCTTCTGCTGTTTCTCTGTTGAGCTTCAGGAAAGGGGAATACACTCCACTCAGCGGCCCACGATGAGGTCGCGGCGGCAGCGCAGGCCGACCGTCAGGAAAGCGCTGTTGCCCAGCTGCCGGAGCACCACCCGCTGGGTGTCGCTCTGGCCCTCGCACAGCAGGGAAAGGTTCAGGGTGGTGGAACCCTTCTCCGTGGTGAGCACCAGCGTGGATACGCCCTGCTCCATCAGGGTCTTCATGTCCTGAATGGTGGTGCGGAAGGTGGCGGCGCAGTCCGGCACGTCCAGCGTCAGGACCCGGCCCTCCTGCCGGGCGGTGTAAAGGACCTGACGGCCCAGCAGGCCCTTGACGGTGTACCGGGCTTCGGTGGTCTTTGCCTCGTCGGCGGAGATCAGCATGATGTCGCCCTGAATGGGGTCACCCTCCGGTGCGCCGTAGCCGCCGTAGGCGGGGTCGGTCTCGCCCACGGCAACGTCGCCGCTGTGCAGCGCGATCTCGCCCTGAAGCATCACACTTTCATCCTGCGGGGGCAGGTAGCCTGCAACAACGGTGTCATCGGCGGCAGCCGCAGCGGCAGGCTCTTCGGCAAATGCGCCGACGCTCATGGGGATGGCAAGGGACAGCACCAGGGCTGCGGCAATGGCCTGACGGCCCAGCATGGTATTCAGAATCTTCATAAGAAATATACCTCCTGTACTATGGACGAAAAACCGCCCGTTCTGTAATGAATACGGAACGGGCGGCTTGTTTATTGCAGGGGGGTAAAAATTATTCCTCCCGGTTCAGGATCTCCATGAATTCGTCGCCGGTGATGGTCTCTTTCTGGTACAGATACTGGGCCAGCTCATCCAGCTTTGCGCGGTTGTCGGTCAGGATCTGCACAGCCTTGGCGTGCTGGGCCTTGACCAGCTCCACCACCTTCTGGTCGATCTCGCACTGGGTCTGGGCAGAGCAGGCAAGGGAAGTGTCGCCGCCCAGATACTGGTTGTTGACGGTCTCCAGTGCCACCATGTCAAATTCATCGCTCATGCCGTAGCGGGTCAGCATGGCGCGGGCCAGCTTGGTGGCCTGCTCGATATCGTTGGAAGCGCCGGTGGTGATGGAGTGGAACACCACTTCCTCGGCGGCACGTCCGCCGGTGAGGGTGGCGATCTTGTTTTCCAGCTCCTCCTTGTTCATCAGGTAGTGGTTGCCCTCGTCCACCTGCATGGTGTAGCCCAGAGCACCCGAGGTGCGGGGGATGATGGTGATCTTCTGCACGGGGGCGGAGTGGGTCTGCTTGGCGGCGACCAGAGCGTGGCCGATCTCATGGTAGGCTACGATGCACTTTTCGTGATCGGTCAGGATGGAGTTCTTTTTCTGGTAGCCTGCAATGACCACCTCAATGCTCTCCTCCAGGTCAGACTGGGTCACGCTCTTGCGGCCTGCACGGACGGCCCGCAGCGCGGCCTCGTTGACGATGTTGGCCAGCTCGGCACCGGACGCGCCCGAGGCCATCCGGGCCACGGTGGTAAAGTCGATGCCCGGGGCCAGCGCGACCTTTTTGGCGTGGACCTTCAGGATCTCCTCGCGGCCCTTGAGGTCGGGCAGCTCCACGGGCACCCTGCGGTCAAAGCGGCCGGGGCGGGTCAGGGCAGGGTCAAGGGATTCGGGACGGTTGGTGGCGGCCAGAATGATGACACCGGTGTTGCCCTCAAAGCCGTCCATCTCAGTCAGCAGCTGGTTCAGGGTCTGCTCGCGCTCATCGTTGCCGCCGTACTGGCCGCCGCTGCGCTTTTGGCCAATGGCATCGATCTCATCAATAAACACGATGCAGGGCGCTTTCTCCTTGGCCTGCTTGAACAGGTCGCGTACCTTGGAGGCACCCATGCCCACGAACATCTCCACGAACTCGGAGCCGGAGATGGAGAAGAAGGGCACGTTGGACTCACCGGCCACAGCCTTGGCCAGCATGGTCTTGCCGGTGCCCGGAGGGCCCACCAGCAGGATGCCCTTGGGCATCTTGGCACCAATGCTCTCATACTTGCTGGGGTCGTGCAGATAGTTGACAACTTCCTGTAAGTTTTCCTTGGCCTCGTCTTCACCGGCCACATCCGCAAAGCGGATGCCTGCTGTGGACTGCACATAGACCTTGGCGTTGGATTTGCCCATGCCGCCAAACATCATGGAGCCCGGGCCGCCGCCGGCCTTTTCCATCAGCTTTTTGTTCATCTGGTTGCCGATGGCCGAGAACAGGATGATGGGCAGGACGAACCAGATCAAAAAGCTCAGTACCGGCGAGGACTGTTCCACGATCTCGCTGGAGAAGGTGGCTCCCGCATCGTACAGCCGCTCGGTCAGGCCGGTGTCGTTCATCAGGCCGGTCTTGTAGACCTGCGTCTCGTCCTTATCGGTAAAGATGATCTGGTTGGATTCAATGTCCACCCGGCCGATGTTCTTCTCCTCGGTCATGGTCATAAAGGTGCCGTAGTCCACCTCTTTGATCTGGCGCTCCTCCATCCACGGCAGCAGCACAAAGTTGAGGAGCAGCAGCATCAGCAGCACGATGGCATAGTAGATCGCCAACGGCTTGCGCGGTGTCTTGACTTCTTTCATGGGATTTCCTCCTCGGTAAACGGCCTCGCCCTCTCAGTCTGCTTCGCAGCCAGCTCTCCCAAAGGGAGAGCCTTTGACAAATCGGTCAGGGGCCTTATTCTTTCGATAAGCTTATCTTAACACAACGAAAATTAACAAAAAAGCTTTTCGAGGGCTTGTTTCCAAAAACTTCCCAGATTCTTAACAAACCTAGCATCAGGGCCAGCGGGTAGTACCCACGCAAGTGAAACGGGCCATTCCATCGCCCGCCCTATTGCCTACGGCAACAGGGTCCCACCCCAGCGGACACTTGCTTAGGGTACCACCCGCCGCCCCTGACCATACGCTTGGCGCAAAATTTGGAAAATTGTGCCGCCCTTGATGTGAATTTGTTTCATTCTTGATGTGAATCAAACTTCTTGACAGCAAATCCGGCGTTTGGTACAATAAGCTCACTTTGAAACACAAAGACCAAATGCGTTGACGGGGAAAAAACGATTTTCTTCTGCTTCAGAGAGCTGCCGGGTGGTGCAAGGCAGTGCGGAGGGTTTCGGTTACTGGCCCCTGAGCGGCAGAGCTGAACGGAGAGTAGGCTCTGACGGATGCCCACCGTTACCGGGGCAGCGATTCGCCGCCAAAAGCTGATCGTGTGAGTGGCTGGTTTTCCAGCAAAGAGAGTGGTACCACGGGTGCTCTGTTAGAAAAAATGACAGGCCCTCGTCTCTCAAGGCTTATCGCCTTGGAGACGAGGGCCTTTTACTTTAATTAAGTGTAGGATCTGGAGGAAACGAGAATGATGGACGCAACCAAGTACGCACCGGGATATTACCCTGTCCCTGCCGGTTATGACAGCTGGGTGAAGAAGGATCACATTGAAAAGGCCCCGGCCTGGTGCAGTGTGGATCTGCGCGACGGCAATCAGGCTCTGATCGTGCCCATGAGCCTGGAGGAAAAGCTGGAATTCTTCCAGATGCTGGTGAAGATCGGCTTCAAGGAGATCGAGGTGGGTTTCCCCGCTGCCAGCGATACCGAGTACGAGTTCCTGCGCACCCTGATCGAGAAAAACATGATCCCGGAGGACGTGACCGTGCAGGTGCTGACCCAGTGCCGCGACCACATCATCCGCAAGACCTTCGAGGCCGTCAAGGGCGCACCCCGCGCGGTGATCCACTTCTATAATTCCACCTCTGTGGCCCAGCGCGAGCAGGTGTTCCACAAGAGCAAGGAGGAGATCAAGCAGATCGCCACCGACGGCGCAAAGCTGGTCAAGCAGCTCAGTCAGGAGTATGAGGGCAACTTCCTGTTCGAGTACAGCCCTGAGAGCTTTACCGGCACCGAGGTGGACTATGCCGTGGATGTGTGCAACGCCGTGCTGGACATCATGCAGCCCACCCCGGACCGTCCCATGATCATCAACCTGCCCGTTACCGTGGAAATGAGCATGCCGCATGTCTACGCAAACCAGATCGAGTACTGCGACAAGCACCTGAAATACCGCGACAGCGTGATCATCTCCACCCATCCCCACAACGACCGCGGCACCGGCGTGGCCTGCGCAGAGCTGGCCGTGCTGGCGGGTGCACAGCGGGTGGAGTGCTGCCTGTTCGGCAACGGCGAGCGCACCGGCAACGTGGACGCGGTGACGCTGGCCATGAACATGTACAGCCACGGCGTGGACCCCAAGCTGGACTTCTCCGATATGCCGGACATCTGCGCCACCTATGAGCGTGTGACCCGGATGCACATTTACGAGCGCACCCCCTACGCCGGTCAGCTGGTGTTTGCCGCCTTCTCCGGCAGCCATCAGGATGCCATTGCAAAGGGCATGGCCTACCGCAAGGAGCATGGCGAACACCGCTGGACCTGCCCCTACATCCCCGTTGACCCCCACGACATCGGCCGCACCTACGATGCCGATGTTATCCGCATCAACAGCCAGAGCGGCAAGGGTGGCATCGGCTTTGTGCTGGAACAGAACTTCGGCTACAATCTGCCGCCCAAGATGCGCGAGGCTCTGGGCTACAAGGTCAAGAGCGTTTCCGACCACAGCCACAAGGAGCTGAGCGCAAACGAGGTGCTGCACATCTTCGAGGATGCCTTCCTCAACCGCTGCAAGCCGCTCAACGTTCTGGAAGCCCACTTTGCACAGGTGGGCGGCATCACCGCCACCGTCACGCTGGAGCTGAACGGTCAGCGCAAGGTGGTCACCTCGGTGGGCAATGGCCGTCTGGACGCTGTGGCAAACGCCATCCAGAGCGCCACCGGCATGGAGTTCCACCTCGAGACCTACTCCGAGCACAGTCTGGACGAAGGCTCCACCTCCCGCGCTGCCTCCTACGTCGGCCTTGTCTGGGGCGATAACACCGTCACATGGGGTGCCGGTACGGATACCGATATCATCGTGGCTGGCATCAAGGCACTGGTGAGCGCCATCAATAATAAATAAAGAAACTCCCCCAGTCTGCTTCGCAGACAGCCCCCTCGGAGATGGGGCCCCTGGCAGTGCGGAAAAGCTTCCCGTTTCGCCAGAGGCTCCCTCCTTGAGGGAGCTGGCACGGCGCAAGCCGTGACGGAAGGAGTTCTACCAACAGATAAAAGGAGAGTACCATCATGGGAATGACCCTGACGCAGAAAATTCTTGCCGCACATGCCGGTCTTGCCGAGGTCAAGGCAGGCCAGCTCATCAATGCAAAGCTGGACATCGTGCTGGGCAACGATATCACCACCCCGGTTGCCATCAACGAGTTTGAAAAGGCCGGTTTTGACGGTGTGTTCGACAAAGAACACATTGCCATCGTGCTGGACCACTTTGTGCCCAACAAGGACATCAAGAGCGCAACCCAGTCCAAGCAGTGCCGCGAGTTTGCCAACAAATACGATATCCTCAACTTCTACGATGTGGGCCAGATGGGCATTGAGCACGCCCTGCTGCCGGAAAAAGGCATCGTGACCGCAGGCGACTGCGTCATCGGTGCGGACAGCCACACCTGCACCTATGGTGCACTGGGTGCCTTCTCCACCGGCGTAGGCTCCACCGACATGGCCGCCGGTATGGCCACCGGCATGGCATGGTTCAAGGTGCCCTCTGCCATCAAGTTCGTGCTCAAGGGCAAGTTCGGCCCCCGCGTCTCCGGCAAGGACCTGATCCTGCACATCATCGGCATGATCGGTGTGGACGGCGCGCTGTACAAATCCATGGAGTTCACCGGCCCGGGCGTTGCCAGCCTGACGATGGACGACCGCCTGTGCATCTGCAACATGGCCATCGAGGCCGGTGCCAAGAACGGCATCTTCCCTGTGGACGATGTGACCCGCAGCTACCTCAAGGGCCGCAGCCAGCGTGAGCCGGTGTTCTTTGAGGCCGACCCGGATGCCGAGTACGAAAAGACCATTGAGATCGATCTGGACAAGCTGGAACCCACCGTCAGCTACCCCCACCTGCCCGAGAACACCCACCTTGCCAGCGAGGGCAAGGACATCAAGATCGATCAGGTTGTGATCGGCAGCTGCACCAACGGCCGTCTGGAGGACATGGAAGCCGCCTACAACGTGCTCAAGGGCAAGCACATTGCCAAGGGCGTGCGCGGCATCATCATCCCCGCCACCATGGCCGTTTACAAGGAATGCATCCTGCGCGGCTGGACCACTGCCTTTATTGATGCAGGCTGCATCGTGTCCACCCCCACCTGCGGCCCCTGTCTGGGCGGCTACATGGGCATTCTGGCCGAGGGCGAGCGCTGCGTTTCCACCACAAACCGCAACTTTGTGGGCCGCATGGGCCATGTGAAGAGCGAGGTCTACCTTGCTTCTCCCGCCACCGCCGCCGCCAGCGCACTGACCGGCTGCATCACCGACCCCCGCACGGTCTGATCGGAAAGGAGCACAACAATGAACGCAAAAGGTTCTGTTTTCAAATACCCGGACAACGTGGATACCGATGTCATCATCCCGGCCCGCCACCTGAACACGCAGGATGCCAAAGAGCTGGCCAGCCACTGCATGGAGGACATCGACAAGGACTTCGTCAAGAAGGTGAAGGACGGCGACATCATGGTGGGCGGCTGGAACTTCGGCTGCGGCTCCTCCCGTGAGCACGCACCGCTGTGCATCAAGACCGCCGGCATCTCGGTGGTCATTGCCAAGAGCTTTGCCCGCATCTTCTACCGCAACAGCATCAACATCGGTCTGCCCATCATGGAGTGCCCGGAGGCTGTGGATGCCATCAATGCGGGCGACACCGTGAGCGTAGACTTTGACACCGGTGTCATTACCGACGAGACCAACGGCAAGGTGTTTCACGCCGAGCCCTTCCCGCCGTTCATCCAGGAGATCATCTCTGCCGGTGGACTGATGAAGTCCATCAAGGCGAAGCAGCAGTAACCCTCTCAGGCGCTTCGCGCCAGCTCTCCCAAAGGGCGAACTTTTTGCCATCTTCCCGAATGTATTTTCTTCTAGGATAAACAACGAACAATATCTTACCCGCCTGAAAAGCTCCCCCTTCGGGGGAGCTGGCAATGCCGCAGGCATTGACTGAGAGGGTTCAAACCGATAGAAGGAGTTTCCCAATGGAAAAAAACATTGCTGTCATCTGGGGCGACTGCTCCAGCCCGGAGATCGTCAAGCAGACCATCCGCGTGCTTGACAAGGTGGCCGAAAAGTACGGCCACACCTTCCACTACACCGACGCTGCCATGGGCGGCGAAGCCATTGACAAATACGGTGACCCGCTGCCCCAGCACGAGCTGGACAAGTGCCTTGCTGCGGACAGCGTCCTGCTGGGTGCCGTGGGCGGCCCCAAGTGGGAGGGCCTGCCCGGTGAGCAGCGCCCGGAGAAGGGCCTGCTGCGCCTGCGTGCAGGCATGGGCCTGTACTCCAACAACCGTCCGGCCAAGATCTGGCCGCAGCTGGCTCCTGCCAGTCCCCTGAAGCCCGAGATCGTGGCACAGGGCATCGATTTCATCATCGTGCGTGAGCTGATCGGCGGCGTATACTTTGGCAATCACGAGACCCACACCCTCGCCAGCGGTGAGAAGCAGGCCATCGACTCCATGCCCTACTCGGAGCACGAGATCGAGCGCATCGGCCGCATCGGCTTCGAGACCGCACGCAAGCGCCGCAAAAAGCTGTGCTGCGTGGACAAGGCAAACGTTTTGGACACCAGCCGCCTGTGGAGAAGCGTGATGCACCGCCTGCAGGCCGAATACCCGGATGTGGAATACAGCGAGATGTTCGTGGACAACTGCGCCATGCAGATCGTCAAGAACCCCGCCCAGTTCGACGTGATCGTTACCGAGAACATGTTCGGCGACATCCTGTCGGACGAGGCTTCCATGATCACCGGCTCCATCGGCATGATCCCGTCCTCCTCTCTGGGCGACGGCACCCGCGGCCTGTATGAGCCCATCCACGGCTCGGCCCCAGATATTGCGGGCAAAGACATCGTGAACCCCACCGCCTGCATTCTGTCTGCCGCCATGATGCTGCGCTACTCCTTCGGTATGGCCGAGGAGGCCGATGCCATTGAGACCGCCGTGAACAAGGTGCTGGACAAGGGCCTGCGCACCGCCGACAACATGAGCGAGGGCTGCATCTGCCTTGGCTGCACCGCCATGGGCGATGCCATTCTGGCCGAGATCTGAAAAAGACGAACCCTCTCAGTCACCTTCGGTGACAGCTCCCCCGAAGGGGGAGCTTTATCGGTGCTTTCCGTCAGATGCAAAAAGCTCTCCCTTTCGGGAGAGCTGGCAAAGCCATCAGGCTTTGACTGAGAGGGTTTCATACAACACAAAAGGAGCGGCTCCGCGCGGAGCCGCTCCTTTTATGTTATGTGTGCAATCAAATTTACTTGGTGCCGTAGATGCGGTCGCCTGCGTCGCCCAGACCGGGAACGATATAGCCGTTCTCGTTCAGGTGGTCATCCTCTGCACCGAGGTAGATATCCACATCAGGGTGTGCCTCGTGCAGGGCCTTGATGCCTTCGGGAGCGGCGATCAGGCCGATGAACTTGATGCGCTTTGCGCCATGCTTCTTGATCTGGGTGATGGCATCAATGGCGCTGCCGCCGGTAGCCAGCATCGGGTCCAGAACCAGAACGTCACGCTCTGCAATATCCTGCGGCAGCTTGCAGAAGTACTCCACAGGCTGCAGGGTCTCCTCGTCGCGGTACAGGCCGATGAAGCCCACCTTTGCAGCGGGCAGCAGGGTCAGCATACCGTCCAGCATACCCATGCCTGCGCGCAGGATGGGCACCAGAGCCAGCTTGCGGCCAGCCAGCACCTTGGTCTTTGCCATGGTGATGGGTGTTTCGATCTCCACCTCTTCCAGAGGCAGGTCACGGGTCGCTTCGTAGCACAGCAGGGTTGCGATCTCGCCAACAAGGTCACGGAACTCCTTGGTGCCGGTCTGCTTGTTGCGCAGAATGCTCAGCTTGTGCTGCAGCAGCGGATGCTCAACGATCATCGGGGTCATAAAAACACGCTCCTTATTTTAAATAGATAACTCTATCGGGTCCAAGATTACGATTTAAAACAGCTCCGCATACGCTTCGCCATTGTCAGTGGAAATTTTATTTTTATATTTTGAGCATTCAAAAAATCTGCGGATTTTTTGAATGCTCTTTTTCACAGGAAGGGTCGTAACGAAAAGATTCATCTTCCCTTATGGCCTTTTTCGTGAAAATGCGTTTGGAGCGGCCCTGCGGTTGCGCAGCAATGAAAGCCCCAGTGGGTCTTTCAAGCAGGCGAGCGATCTGCGATAGCAGATGGAAGGGCTTTGCCCTGACAAGCGTCGGGGCCGCGACAAACGCGAAATCCAAAAAATATTTTTCCTTAGAATCAGCGGTTCTCCAGTGCGGTCAGCTTGTCGATGCGGCGCTGATGGCGGCCGCCTTCAAACTCGGTGTTCAGGAAGAGATCCACCAGCTGGCAGGCAAGGCCGGGGCCGACCACGCGGCCGCCCATGCACAGAGCATTGGCGTCGTTGTGGCGGCGGGTATACTCGCAGCTGAAGCTGTCAGAGCAGCAGCAGGCACGAATGCCCTTGATCTTGTTTGCTGCCATGCTGATGCCCACGCCGGTGCCGCAGAACAGCAGTGCCTTGCTGCACTCGCCGCTCACAACTGCATCGCAGGCGGGCACGGCCATATCGGGGTAATCCACGCTGTCGGTGCTATGGGTGCCAAAATCGATGTATTCCAGCCCCAGCTCCTTCAGATGCGCCTTGACAGCTTCTTTCAGTTCAAATCCGCCGTGGTCAGCGGCCAGTGCAATGGGTTTTGCCATGGAAATGTTCCTTTCTCTCAGTCACGCAGGGTTTTATGCCTGCTCCTTGTTTTGGGCGGCATTGGCTGCAGCTTCTGCTGCAAGGCGCTCTGCGCGCTCCCGCTCGGCCTGACTCAGGCGGTGGTAGTCCGGCAGCACAGCCTCCGGCAGCACAGCCTTTCCGGCTTCGGCCATCTGCTTTGCCACAAGGGCCACTGCAGCAGCACGCCCGCCGCGCAGGGCCGCAGGTGCCTGCAGCACGCCCGGTACACTGCCGTATTTATTATAGCACAGAGATGCGCCATCACCAACAAAAAACAGGGGCTTTTTGCAATTTTCTACAAAATCGGCCAGATCTGCCACCGCCCGGGCATCGTCTTCCAGCAGGCGGCTGTGGGTGGCAAGGTCGAACGCGGCACTGTATACCTGCGCACGGCGGGCATCCAGTGCGCACAGCACGGTGCCCTCGCCCGTGTGGGCTGCGGCCAGTGCTTCCAGCGTGGAGACCGGTGCGCACAGCGTTTCCCGCGGGAAGGCCAGACCCTTGACCGCCGCCAGACCGATGCGCAGCCCGGTAAAACTGCCGGGGCCTGCGTTGACACCGTACAAGTCAATATCTGCACAGGTCATGCCGCACATCTTCAGGCAGGTGTCGATCATGGGCATCAGCGTTTCGCTGTGGGTCATGCCTGCGTCCAGATACACCTCGTACAGCAGGCGGTCATCCTGCAAAAGAGCCACACCAGCCGTTTTGCCCGCTGTATCCACAGCTAAGATGTTCATAGCGTTACCCCCTCAATGGTGATCCTGCGGGTATTTTCGTCCACGCGCTGGATATCCACCCGGATGGGGTTTTCCAGTGCCAGCAGGTCTGCAAAGTTCTCGCTCCACTCTGCTGCCACAATGGCCCCCTGATCCAAATAATCGTAAAAGCCTGCAGCACACAGGTCGTTCTCAGTGGAAATACGGTACAGGTCAAAGTGCGCCAGCGGCTTTGGGCCGCGGTAGTAGTTCACAATGGCAAAGGTTGGGCTGGACACCGGGTCGGTGCAGCCAAGGCCCTCGGCAAGGCCCTCGGTAAAGGCGGTCTTGCCCGCGCCCAGCCCGCCGGTGAACGCAACCAGCGAACCCGGTGTCAGCACTGCAGCCATACGGGCACCCAGCGCCACCGTCTCGGCGCGGGAGTGGGTGATATATTCTGACATGAAGCTTACCTCATTTTATAAAGCAAAAGGGACGGCAGAATGCTCTGCCGTCCTTTAGTATAATATACTTTGTGCAAAAGTGCAATGCCGTGTGTTGCTTACGCCGCCGCATCCACATCCGCTGCCGTGTAGGGGTTAGGCAGTGCAGCGCTTCGGTCTCCGCTGAGCATCGCATAGGATGCCGCCGCATGGGGCCGTCTGCCGCCCTGCTCGTTGTACCAGATGATATCATCGGTGCCGTAGATGCTCTTGGCATAGTCCACGGCCTGTTCCAGCGTTTCGCCCTCGATCATCCGGTTCACAGCGGCCCACAGCATACTGCGGGAATACACCGAGTAGACATTGTTCACATAGCCCATCACCGCCTTGGCACCGCCTGCCAGCAGGCCGTCTGCCATAGAGGTGTCCACATGGCCGTTCTTGCCGTAGAACTCGCAGGTCTCGCTGAGCACGATGCCATTGCCGCGGTAGGCACTGCGGAAGAAATCGCCGTTGACGGCATACATACCGTTCACCTTGACCACGCGGTGGGCCAGCAGGTCAAAGCCATAGCGCAGATCGCTCCAGAAATCCGATCTCTCGGTCAGCAGGATCAGCGGTTCCGTGGCGGTCTTTTTGAACAGCCAGCCGTATTCATAGGTGTAGTACGCGCCGTGGGTGCTCAGGATGCACAGGTCGTAGCGGCCCATCCTGCGCAGGTCGGATACAGTAACGGTGGTATCCAGATCCGTCTGCAGGCCCACCGAATCCCAATAGGTCTGCATGTAGGCATAATACGGGTAGCGGGTGCTGTTGATCGTGTTGTCAAACGCATAATAGATCGCCGCCGTGCCCACCCGCTTGTTCTCTGCCAGCTCCTGCAGCTGGCTCTCGTCCAGCTCCGGCAGGGCTGCGGTGTTCTCCTCCTCCGGGTCGGTAAGCAAGATGCCGCCCAGCGCACCGCAGCTGTAGGTAAAGCTGATCATGCCGTTTTCGGCATCGGTGTAGACAGACCCCTGCTTCACAAGGCCCTGTGCGGTCAGCGCATCCAGCTGCTGCAAAGCAGCATCTGTGCGCTCGTCCTCGGTCATCTGTGCATAGTCGCTGCCTCCGGTCAGTGCAGTCACAGCAGCATCTGTCTGCTGCATCTCGCGCACATCTGTGGCCGAAAGGCTCTGCTGCACAGCCGCCTGTTCTTCCGGCTGCTGTGCAAAAGCCGCTGTGGGCAGCGCTGTGAGCGCGAAAGCCAGAGCGCACAGTGCACACCCAAAACGGCGGAGCATATCGTGTTCCATTCCCATTTCCTCCGGGCATATCTGCCGCCCAATGCGGCACGCCGCCCTTTTCCAGCAGGCATCTTCCTGCCATTTTCTTTGCGCGGCAGGCGCTCTGCAAAGGAGCTTTCTGCTGCACCTTCATTGTAGATGGTGCGGTCTGCTTTGTCAAGCATTCGTGCGGATTTTGCAAAGCTGTCACACCCGGTGGATTGCAAACGGTGTGCAGGCTGTGTATAATAGGATAAACTGGGTTGGTATTGCCCGCTGCAGCGGCAAAACCCGGTGTGCATCTGGGAACGAAAGGTGGTGCTTTCTTGGAAAGCATTCGACAATATTTTAAACGAACGGATAAGATCTATCTGCTGCTGTGCATCTTCAGCAGCACCATGGCGGTGGTGGCTCTTGCCTCCTGGGCCGCAAAGCAGGGCAACGGTTTTGCCACGGACGAGATCACTGGTGCCATTACCGGCATCGGCGATTACCGCCGCGCGCTGGTGCAGGCCGGTGCGGCGGTGCTTGGCATCGTGATCGCACTGCTGCTCTCCTGCATCGACTACCGCAGCCTTGTCAAGGTGTGGCCGGTGCATGTAGCCTTGACATGGGGTCTGGTGCTGCCCACGCTGTTCATCCGCAATGTGGCCATCGGCCCGCTGACCATCGGCTTCAACGCCGGTGACACCGACAACTACTCCTGGTACAAGCTGGGCGGCTTTACCTTCCAGCCCACGGAGCTGGCAAAGATCAGCTTTATCCTTACCTTTGCCATGCACCTGAACAATGTGCGCAGCCGCATCAACGAGCCAAAGGAGCTGGTAAAGCTTCTGCTGCATCTGGCCGTGCCCATCCTTATCATCCACATTCAGGGCGACGACGGCACCGCCATCATCTACGCCATCATCGGCTGCTGCATGATGTTTGCAGCGGGCCTGAGCTGGAAGTATATCATCGGTGCCATTTCGGCAGCAGCTGTGGCCGTGGCGGCGGCGTTTGCCTTTTTCAGCGATAAGATCGGCAAGGGCTACCAGTGGTACCGCATTCTGGCCGTTATCGACCCGGAGAATTCCACCGGCTGGGCACCCAACGAAGCCACTTGGAAAAACATCATCTACCAGCAGCAGCGCGGCGAGATTGCCATCGGCTCCGGCGGCATCTTCGGCAACGGCCTGTTCAGCGGCCGGTACTACAGCGTGCCCAATGCCCACAACGACTTTATTCTCAGCTGGATGGGCAATGTCATTGGCTTTGTGGGCCTGTGCATCGTGCTGGGGGCACTGCTGGCACTGGTGATCAAGACCTTTGCCACCGGTGCGCGCAGCGAGGACCTGCTGGGCAGCTATATCTGCGCCGGCATCGGCGGTGCTCTGATGGCGCAGATCGCAGTGAATGTGGGCATGAATCTGCGGGTGCTGCCGGTCATCGGCGTCACCCTGCCCTTTTATTCTGCGGGCGGCAGCTCGGTGCTGATGCTGTATATCTGCGTGGGGCTTGTGCTGTCGGTCTATATGCACAACACAAAGAGCCTGTTCGGGTAAGGCTCTGGCGCACCGGTCTGTCTGTTCATCGTTTTCCACCTCTGTGATCCGGTTTTTTCTGATATACCAGACAAAAAATGGTTCAACTCTCTTGCAATCCGCCTGTACACATGGTAAAATTGTACAGAAGTTTGCAGTTTTATTGTGCAATAGGTGCAATAACTGTGTGGGAGAGTTTGGGGCTTTCCTGTTTTCATGTTATAGGATCAATGGAGTGAATCTAAGTATGACAACTGTAACCACTGCGCCAGAAGCGGAATACTGGCTGCAGACCGGTTGGATGGAGGAACCCGGCGCAGAGCTTGGCATCCGCAAGCCGATTACGATCGATCGTAAGACGAATCTTCACGAGCACCGCGCCTACTGGTGTGTGCGCCGTGCACAGGATATCTTCTTTTCTCTGCTGGCGCTGATCGCACTTTCCCCGCTGATGCTCCTCACCTGCATTGCAGTCTGGATCGACAGCCCGGGTGCAAGCCCGGTGTTCAGCCAGCTGCGGGTGGGCCGCAACGGCAAGCTGTTCCGGCTGTACAAGTTCCGTTCCATGTGCCCGAACGCTGAGAGCAAGCTCAACGATCTGCTGCAGGACAACGAGATGGACGGCCCGGTGTTCAAGATGAAGGACGATCCCCGCATCACCCGGGTGGGCCATTTCATCCGCAAGACCAGCATCGACGAGCTGCCTCAGCTGGTGAACATCCTCATGGGCGATATGAGCATCGTGGGCCCGCGCCCGGCGCTGCCCCGTGAGGTGGCCCAGTACACGCCCTATGAATGGCAGCGGCTGTACGTGACACCGGGCCTTTCCTGCTACTGGCAGATCGCCCCGCACCGCAACCAGCTGAGCTTTGAGGAGTGGATGGCGCTGGATGTGAAGTATGTCAAGGAACGCAGCTTCCTGGTGGACTGGAAGATCATCTTTGCAACCTTCCGTGCGGTGCTGTTCGGCCACGGAGAATAACATCGTATCGCAAAAAATCCCCGCTGTGCAGCTGCACAGCGGGGATTTTGTTGTTTGTGGGGGACGATAAACTCCTTCCGTCATCGCTGATGCGATGCCACCTCCCTCTCAGAGGGAGGCTTTGGCGTTGCAATAAGACGGAAAAGGCTCCTCCTCCGGGGGAGCTGGCAAACCCGCAAGGGTTTGACTGAGGGAGTTTTTACTTCAGCACAGCGCCCAGATTTGCACTGGTGACCATGCGTGCGTAGCGGCTCAGCCAGCCGGTTTTGATGTTGGGTTCGGGTGCAACATACTTTGCCTTGCGCTGGGCCAGAACTTCGTCGCTGACCTCCAGCGTGATGGAGGCATTGGGGATATCAATGTTGATGGTATCGCCCTCCTCGATCAGGCCGATGGGGCCGCCGGAAGCAGCCTCCGGGCTGACATGGCCGATGGCTGCACCGCGGCTTGCGCCGGAGAAGCGGCCGTCGGTGATGAGGGCCACGGTCTTGTCCAGCTTCATGCCGGCCAGAGCGGAGGTGGGGTTCAGCATCTCACGCATACCGGGGCCGCCCTTGGGGCCTTCGTAGCGGATGACCACCACATCGCCCGGGACGATCTTGCCCGCATAGATGGCGGCAATGGCCTCGTCCTCGCTGTTGAACACGCGGGCCGGGCCGGAATGCTGCTGCATCTCAGGGGCCACGGCGCTGCGTTTGACCACGCAGCCGTCCGGTGCAATGTTGCCCCACAGGATCTGCAGACCGCCGGTCTGGGAGTAGGGGTTGTCGATGGGACGGATGGCCTTTTCGTTCAGGATGTGGGCACCCTGGATGTTCTCGCCCAGGGTCTTGCCGGTGACGGTGGGCACATCCAGATCCAGCAGGCCCTTCTTGGCCAGCTCTGCCTGCACGGCGGGGATGCCGCCTGCGGCGTACAGGTCCGGCATGTGGGTGGGGCCGGCCGGTGCCAGATGGCACAGGTTCGGGGTCTTGGCGCTGATCTCATTGAACAGCTTCAGGTCGATGGGCACACCGGCCTCATAAGCGATGGCCAGCAGGTGCAGCACGGTGTTGGTGGAGCAGCCCAGCGCCATATCGCAGGTCAGAGCGTTGCGGATGGAGCGCTCGTTGATGATCTGGCGTGCGGTGATGCCCTTCTTGACCATATCCATAATGGCCATACCGGCGTGCTTTGCCAGCTGCAGACGCTTGGAGTAGACGGCAGGAATGGTGCCGTTGCCGGGCAGTGCGATGCCGATGGCCTCGCACAGGCAGTTCATGCTGTTGGCGGTGTACATGCCGGAGCAGCTGCCGCAGCTGGGGCAGCAGTTGCAGGTGCAGTCTTCCAGCTGCTCGTCGGAGATCATGCCGGCCTTATAGGCACCGACGGCCTCGAACATCTTGGAGAGGCTGACCTCCTCGCCGCCGTAGGTGCCGGCCAGCATGGGGCCGCCGGAGCAGACCACGGCGGGCACGTCCATACGGACGGCGGCCATGACCATGCCGGGCACGATCTTGTCGCAGTTGGGCACCAGCACCAGACCGTCCAGCTGGTGGGCCATGAGCATGGTCTCCACGCTGTCGCAGATCAGCTCACGGGATGCAAGGCTGTACTTCATGCCCACATGGCCCATGGCGATGCCGTCGCACACGCCAATGGCAGGGATCAGGATGGGCGTGCCGCCTGCCATCTCAACGCCGGCCTTGACGGCATCGGCGATCTTGTCCAGATTCATATGGCCTGGCACGATCTCGCTGTAGGCGCTCACCACGCCGATCAGCGGGCGCTCCAGCTCTTCCTTGGTGTAACCCAGTGCATAGAACAGGCTTCGGTTCGGGGCGCGCTCCGAACCCTTGGTCACATTGTCGCTTCTCATTTCAAATCCTCTTTTCTGACAAAAACCCTCTCCGTCACGGCTGCGCCGTGCCACCTCTCCCGAAGGGGAGAGGTTTTTGCGGAGGATCTATAAGGTTCCCACTTTCAACAAAAACTCCCCCTTTCGGGGGAGCTGGCCGCCGAAAGGCGGCCTGAGAGGGTTTTCCCCTTACTTCTTCAGCCAGCTCATCATGCCGCGCAGCTCTGCGCCGACCTTCTCGATGGGCAGCTCTGCTTCCATGCGGCGCTTTGCCAGGAAGTGCACCTTGCGGCCGCCGTTGGGGCTCATCTCGGTCAGGAACTCGGAAGCGAAGGTGCCGTCCTGGATCTCGGTCAGGACCTTCTTCATCTCCTTGCGGGTCTCGGCGGTGATCAGGCGCTTGCCGGTGCGGTAGTCGCCGTACTCAGCGGTGTTGGAGATGGAGTAGCGCATCTTGGAGAAGCCGCCCTCGTTGATCAGGTCAACGATCAGCTTCATCTCGTGGCAGGTCTCAAAGTATGCCATCTCGGGCTCGTAGCCAGCTTCCACCAGCGTATCGAAACCGGCGTGGATCAGCTCGGAAACGCCGCCGCACAGCACTGCCTGCTCGCCGAACAGGTCGGTCTCGGTCTCCTCCTTGAAGGTGGTCTGCAGGATGCCTGCACGGCCAGCGCCGATGCCGGAAGCGTATGCCAGAGCAATATCCTTAGCCTTGCCGGTGTAGTCCTGCTCCACGCAGATCAGAGAGGGGCAGCCCTCACCCTCGGTGTACAGGCGGCGGACGATGTGGCCGGGGCCCTTGGGAGCGATCATGATGACGTCCACGTTCTTGGGAGCGGTGATGGTCTTGAAGTGGATGTTGAAGCCGTGTGCAAAGGCCAGTGCCTTGCCCTCGGTCATGTAGGGAGCCACCTGCTTGTTGTAGATGTCAGCGCACAGCTCATCGGGCACCAGCATCATGACAACGTCGCCGGCCTTGGCAGCTTCTTCCACTTCCATGACCTTGAAGTTCTCGTGAGTTGCTGCGAACTCAGAAGCCTTCTCCCAGTGAGCAGAGCCCTTGCGCAGGCCGACGACGACGTTCACGCCGCTCTCGGCCAGGTTCTCGGAATGGGCGTGGCCCTGGCTGCCGAAGCCGATGACAGCGACGGTCTTGCCGTCCAGCACGCCGAGGTTGCAGTCGGAATCGTAGTATTTCTTGATAGCCATGGTAGTTGTTCTCCTTTTTTGTTTTGTGTTTATTCAGTGGCTGATTGTAAACATTTTATTTTTTCGCTCCTTGAGAGCGGAAAAGCTCAGGTCCGTTCCGGGCAGTGGGTCCCCGGCAGAGGCAGCTGTGCTTCGCGCACCTCCTGCGGAGGCTTCTGCATATGCTGATGCATCCCGCCGCGCTCCAGTGCGGTAACGCCGGTGCGGCACTGCTCCAAAATTTTGTAATCTGTAAACATTTTCAGGAAGGCATCGATCTTATCCGGCTTGCCGATCAGCTCGAACACCATGCTGTCCGGCGAAAGGTCGATGATCTTGGCCTTGTAGATGCTGGCGATCTCCCGCAGCTCGCTGCGGTTGTGCACATCGGATGCTACCTTCAGCAGCAGCAGTTCCCGTTCCAGAGATTTTTCGCCGTCCAGCACGAACACCTGACGGGTAACTTCCAGCCGTTCGGTCTGCAGGATCAGCTGCTTGAGGGCCTTGTCATCGCTGGTAATGGTCACGGTGATGCGGCTGACTGCCGGGTCGTTGGTGGCCGAGACCGTCAGGCTGTCGATGTTGAAGCCGCGGCGGCAGAACAGGTTGGACACACGGGCCAGAACACCGCTCTGGTTGTCCACCAGCAGGCTGATAACCCTGCGCTTGTTGGATTCCATATTGCTGTGCCCTCCTTATTCCATGATGATATCGTTGATGTCGCCGCCGCTGGGGATCATGGGCAGCACCTTTTCGTCCTTATCGATGATGCACTCGATCCAAGTAGGGCCTTTCTGCTTCATTGCATCGGCAAAAGCAGCCTGAAACTCCGGCAAGTTTCTGCAGCGGTAGCCCTTCAGGCCAAAGCCCTCGGCCAGCTTGACGAAGTCCGTCTTGCGGTGGGGGTCGGTCTGGCTGTAGCGCTTTTCGTAGAAGGTGGTCTGCCACTGGCGCACCATGCCCAGCACTGAGTTGTTGAAGATCACGGTGATGATGGGCAGCTCATAGCTCACGGCGGTGCAGGCCTCGTTCAGGTTCATGTGGAAGGAGCCGTCGCCGGTAAACATGACCACCCGCTGGTCGCGGCCCAGAGCCATCTGTGCGCCAATGGCGGCACCATAGCCAAAGCCCATAGTGCCCAGACCGCCGCTGGTGATGAAGCCGCGGCTCTTGGCGTGGCGCAGGTACTGTGCCGCCCACATCTGGTGCTGGCCCACATCGGTCACATACACGGCCTCCGGGCCGCACTGGTTGCACACCTCGCCGATCACCTGATGGGGCATCAGGCGGGTGGGGTCGGACACCGGGTGGTAATCCTGTGCCTGCCACTCACGGATCATCTTCATCCAGTCGGGATGCTTCTTTTCCTCGATCTGCGGCAGCATGGCGTTCAGCACGTAAGCGGCATCGCCCACGATGGAAAGATCGACCTCCACATTCTTGCCCAGCTCACTGGGGTCGATGTCGATCTGGATGATGGTGGCATTCTTTGCAAAAGTCTTGGGGTTCAGGGCCACACGGTCCGAAAAGCGGGTACCCACCGCGATCAGCACGTCACAGTCGGCCACGGCACGATTGGAGGTGTAGCAGCCGTGCATACCCACCATGCCAATGTTCATCGGGTCGCCGTAGGGCACAACGCCTGCGGCCATCAGGGTGTAGGTGGCCGGGATCTCTGCCTTGTGCAGCAGATCACGCAGCGGCTGGCAGGAGGCTGCGCTGCGCACGCCGCCGCCAAAGTAGACCAGCGGGCGCTGGGCCGCATTGATAAGATCCGCTGCCCACTTGACCTGCTCCGCGTTGAAGGTGGTAACGGTACGGATGGGCTCCGGCTTTTTGGGGGTGAACTCGCATACCGCCGCTGTCACGTCCTTGGGGATATCCACCAGCACCGGGCCCTTGCGGCCGCTCTGTGCAATACGGAAGGCAGAGCGCATGGTATCGGCCAGCTCTTCCACCCGGCGCACCGTGAAATTGTGCTTGGTGATGGGCATTGTGATGCCCTCAATGTAGGCTTCCTGAAAGCTGTCCCTCCCGATCCCGTCCGTGGTCACGTTGCCGGTAAAGGCTACCATGGGCACCGAGTCCATATAGGCCGTGGCAATGCCGGTGACCAGATTGGTGGCACCCGGGCCGCTGGTAGCCAGCACCACGCCGGTGCGGCCGGTCGCGCGGGCATAGCCGTCTGCCGCATGCGCCGCACCCTGCTCGTGGGCGGTGAGCACATGGGTGATGCGGTCCGAATTCTTGTACAGCTCATCGTAAAGGTTCAGCACTGCGCCGCCGGGATAACCAAAAAGGGTGTCCACGCCCTGCTCGCAGAGGACCTCCACAAAAATCTGAGAACCATTCAACTGCATGGTGAGTTTCTCCTGTTTTCCTAACCTTTTTCCACTTTTTACACGTTCCCGGGGAGCTTCTTTTTAAAAGAAAAGGCCTTTGTCCCCTGTTATCAAGAGACAAAGACCTTGTGATCATCAAGCTCTCTGCGGTACCACTCTCGTTGGCGTGCTGTGCACACCCTCTCACGGGCTTCCAACAAAGCCCTGCACGGTAACGGCTGCAACCGGCGCTGCTTACAAGGGTTTTGCACCCGTTGGGCAGGCTGCTCCGGGATGATTTTCCGCACGAAGCACTGACTGCCTTGCACCAGACGGCAGCTCTCTGAACAGTGGGGATCGTGTGGTACTTTTTCCCATCTGCGCATTTGTTGATGTAAATTATACTATAAATCGGCCTTTTGTCAATCGACAATTTGTAACCTGAATCACCCCAAACATGAAGTTAATTGAACACCTCTTGCGCCATGGCACAATGCGCTGTATACTTCTGATATGCGCGCCTGCGCGTTTAATTTAAGACCAACTAGAGGACAGGAATATGAAATTGAGAGAATGGAATGCCCGGCTGCACGGGCTTGTTGTTTTCCGCAGCCTGCTGGACGACCCCGTTGTGGCAAAGCTTTTGGACCTGACCGACCGCATGGAAGCCGGTGCGCCCGGCTATGGCCCGGTGTGCGACGCTGTGGCCCAATTTGAAGCCGCACTGTTCGAGCACACCACCAACTGGGGCAGCTACCTCAGCGCCGCTGTGCTGGAAGCCGAGACCGTCTGCGTGCGTCAGGCTGCATCGGGCACCCTTGCCCCTGCACTGCAGACCGCGCTGGACAGTGAACTGGCTTTTCTGCAGGCTCTGTGCGGCCTGACGCTGGACGAGCTGCTGGCCGCTGCCGGTTCTGCCACAGGGCAGGCGCAGGAGCTGGCCTTCCTGCCCCGGTGGGAGACCTCCAGCATCGACCTGCCTGCCGCCTACGCCCAGCGCATGAGCGAGGTGGGAAAAAAAGGCTATGGCATGTTTGCCAAGCACCATGTGTTCACGGTGGAGAACGGCCATCTGGTGCCGGTGAAATACCCGGACCCCCAGCGCCTTTCCGAGCTGCCCGGCTACGAGAAGGAGCGCGAAAAGGTCATTGCCAACACAAAGGCCCTGCTGGCCGGGATGCCCGCCAACAATGTGCTGCTGTACGGCGATGCAGGCACCGGCAAGTCCAGTGCGGTGAAAGCCATTGCCAATGAGTTTGCACCTGAAGGCCTGCGGCTGGTGGAAGTGAAGAAGAACCAGCTCTACCAGATCCCGGATCTGATGGACAAGCTGGCCGCGAACCCGCTCAAATTCATCCTGTTCATCGACGACCTGAGCTTTACCGCCAACGACGACAACTTTGCCGCGCTCAAGGCCATTCTGGAGGGCAGCGTGGGCGGCAGAGCCAAGAACATTGCGGTATACGCCACCTCCAACCGCCGCCACCTTATTAAAGAAACACTGACCGACCGCACCGGCGACGACATCCACGAAGCCGATACCCGGCAGGAACTGATGAGCCTTTCGGCCCGATTCGGCCTGACGGTCACTTTCCAGCGGCCGGAGAAGGCCCGGTTTGAGAACATTCTGGCCGAACTGGCAAAGCAGCACGGCATCGACATGCCGATGGATCAGCTGCTGGTCAAAGCCGAAGCCTTTGCCATCCGCGCCGGCGGCCGCAGCCCCCGCGTGGCAAAGCAGTTTATTGAGCAGTGCGAGGCGGGCGTGCAGAAGTAATTAGTTTATCTTTATTTTAACATCAAAGTCTCTGATAAATCTTTCACAAAATGCCGAGAAGTCGTGAATTTTTTCACCTTCTCGGCATTCTTTGTCTATTTTTTATTTATCGGTAAAAAGCCTTGCATTCTATGGAAATTCAGGCTATAATATGGCCAACATCAGCCAATTGATATATCAACTGAGCACTTCTGGAGGGCAACTATGGGCTTTTTAACGGGTAAGACCGCTATCATCACCGGCGCAGGCCGCGCCGTACTTTCCGATGGCAGCTGCGGCTCCATCGGCTATGGCATTGCCACCGCCTTTGCAAAAGAGGGCGCAAATCTGGTCATCACTGGCCGTAATGTAAAAAAACTGGAAGATGCAAAAAACGAGCTGGGAGCCAAGTATGGCATCCGCGTTCTGCCGGTGCGGGCAGATGTGTGTGCAGGCACCGACAACGAAGCCACCGTGCAAAATGTCGTCAATCAGGCTGTGGATACCTTTGGTGGCATTCAAGTGCTGGTGAACAACGCACAGGCATCCGCTTCCGGCGTGCCGCTGGCAGAGCACACCACCGAGCAGTTTGATCTGGCCCTTTATTCCGGCCTGTACGCTACATTTTACTATATGAAGGCCTGCTATCCCTATCTGGCCAAGTCCAAGGGCAGCGTGATCAACTTTGCATCCGGTGCAGGCTTGTTTGGCAACTTTGGCCAGTGCGCCTACGCTGCCGCCAAGGAGGGCATCCGCGGCCTGTCCCGCGTGGCCGCTACTGAGTGGGGCAAGGATGGCATCAATGTCAACGTGATCTGCCCGCTGGCCTGGACCGCCAAGCTGGAGCAGTTCCAGCAGGCATACCCGGATGCGTTCAAAGCCAACGTCAAGATGCCGCCCATGGGCCACTACGCCAACCCCGAGACCGAGATCGGCCGGGTATGCGTGCAGCTGGCCATGCCGGACTTCAAGTATCTGTCCGGCGAGACCCTCACGCTGGAGGGCGGCATGGGTCTGCGCCCGTAATTGCTGTTCTCATTCTTCCTCACACATGCAAAAGGGGCTGTGCCAGCGGCACAGCCCCTTTTGTGTTTAGGCCTGATCATTCGCGCACGGCGATGCACTCGATCTCCAGCTTTGCGCCCTTGGGGATGGCGGCCACCTGCACGCAGCTGCGGGCAGGGAACGGCTCCGCAAAGGCCTTGGCATACACGGCATTCACAGCGGCAAAATCGTTGATATCGGCCAGAAAAATGACAGTCTTGACCACATTTGCCATGGAAAGGCCAGCCTCGGCCAGAATGGCCTTGAGGTTTGCAAGGCTCTGTGCAGCCTGCTCTTCAACCGTATCGGCCATCTTGCCGGTAGCAGGGTCTACCGGGATCTGGCCGGAAACAAACACCATATTGCCCAGATCGATCGCCTGGCTGTAAGGGCCGATGGCTGCGGGTGCGTTGGAAGTGGAAACGACTTTCATGATAAAACGTTCCTTTCTTTTTTCTTCTATTATACTCTTTCGCTCACAAGCTGGAAACCCTCTTTTGCAAGCTCTGCGCGGATCTGCTCGATCTGCTCGGCATCGCGGGTCTCAAGGGTGAGCTTGAGGAAGCAGCTGGAAATGGGCATGTTGGGATCGGAGCCATCGTGCTGCACCGACACCACATTGCTGCCGCAGCGGGACACGATCTCGGCCACCTTCTTGAGCTGGCCGGGCTTGTCCTCCAGCGCAATGGTCATGTTCGCCTTGCGGCCGCTCATGACCAGACCACGGGTGATCACGCGGTTGAGGATGTTCACATCGATGTTGCCGCCGGAGACGACGCAGGCCACCTTTTTGCCCTCGACCGGCAGCTTGTGGAACAGCACGGCAGCCACCGGCACGGCTCCGGCACCCTCGGCAACCAGCTTCTGGTTCTCCATCAGCGAGAGGATGGCGGCAGCGGTCTCATCCTCGCTCACGGTCACGATGTCGTCCACATACTGCTCACAGATCTGGTAGGTCAGCTCACCGGGAGTCTTGACCTGAATGCCGTCTGCAAAGGTAGAAACGGCTTTCAGGGTCTGGTACTTATGCTCGTGCAGGCTGCGGTACATGCTGGGTGCACCCTCGGCCTGTACGCCATAGATCTTCACCTCCGGGCGCAGACTCTTGATGGCAAAGGCCACGCCGGAGATCAGGCCGCCGCCGCCCACCGGCACAACGACCGCATCCACATCCGGCAGCTGATCCAGAATTTCCAGACCAATGGTTCCCTGCCCCGCGATGACCTGCTCATCGTCATAGGGGTGGATAAAGGTCATGCCGGTCTCTTCCTGCAGCTCCACAGCCTTGTCGTGGGCATCATCGTAGGTGCCGGGCACCAGACACACCTCTGCGCCCAGATTCTTGGTATTCTCCACCTTCATGATGGGGGCACCGTCCGGCATACAGACGATGCTCTTGATGCCGCGACGGGTAGCAGCCAGCGCCACGCCCTGTGCGTGGTTGCCGGCAGAGCAGGCGATCACGCCCTTGGCGCTCTCCTCCTCAGAAAGCTGGCTGATCTTATAGTAAGCACCGCGCACCTTAAAGCTGCCGGTGGCCTGCAGGTTTTCGGTTTTCAGGTACAGCTGGCAGTCCTTGGAGAGCTTGGGTGCCTCGATGAGGTCGGTCTTGCGGGCAACATCCTTGAGCACAAAGGCTGCATGGTAGATCTTATCCAGAGTCAGCATGGTTTTCTCCCTCTATTTTTATCGTTCCCTGCTCTGCGGCTTTTCCGCTCTCAGAGCCTTTATTTCTGGCTTATTATGCATGTTTCTCAGTATAGGTTAACAAAGTTGATTTGTCAAATGAATTTCCTTCACGCCTGAAACCTAAAAAGAGAACTGCCGCAGGCATACCGCCCACAGCAGTTCTCCGTGTTTTTGTGTTTTTAACGGCCGCGGCCACCGCCGCCGCCGTGGCTGCCGCCGCCGCCCATTCCACCGAAGGAGCCGCCGCCGAACGAGCCGCCCCCAAAGGAGCCACCTCCGCGGGAGCCACCGAAGGACCCGCCGCCAAAGCCGCCGCCCATGGGAGGACGGGGCGGACGCCGGTTGTTGTTCCGGGGCGGGCGGGGCCGGTCATTGCGGGGGCCGGGGCCATAGCCCGGGCCGTATCCGGGACCAAAGCCGGGGCCCGGAGGAGGCGGCGGGCCGGGACGATAATGCCGACGGGCCGAGCCTGCCATGTAGCCCCATGCGAAGGGGCCCCAGTTCCAGCCCACTGCATGGCCGATGGGTGCAATGAACACCCGGAACACGAACAGTACGATGATCAGCATCACCATCAGGGACATGAACAGGATCACGATGCCCAGAACGACATCCTCAAAGGTGGTGGGGCCGTCGTCCGGCTCCGCGTAGCTGCCGTCGTCGTAGCTGCCATTGTTCAGATTTACCCCATAAACACTTGCAATGGTGTCGGCCACATTGTTGGCACAGGTGATTACTGCATCGCTGTAATCGCGGTTAACAAAATCACCTTCCATGGTCTGAGCGAGGGCACTGGCCTGACTTTCCAGCGTGGTGTTGCGGAAGCCGTCGCCGTAGGTCACGTAGTAATCGCCGTCCTCGTAGATGGGCGATTCCATCACCAGCAGGATCAGCACGCCGTTGTTCTCGGAAGCCGAGCCGATGCCCCAGGCGTTGAAGGCCTGTGTTGCATAATCCTCAGTGGAATAATTACCCGTATAATCTACAGTCAGTACGCCGATCTGTGCTCCGTTGCAGCTGGACTGCAGCTGGTTGTTCAGATCAACGATGGTCTGGGTAGTGCTGTCGCTCAGGATGTTGGCATCATCCACCACACATTCGTCTTTGGGCAGGTCCGGCAGGCTGGCGGCGGCAAGGGCCGCCGGGCACAGGGCCGCTGCGCCCACCACAAGGGCCAGCACCAGAGCGCTTACGCGTTTTGCAAAATTTTTCATGCGAAGGGTTCAACCTCCTTTACACCGGCAATGGCTCCCAGCACGCTGGCCGGGAAGCCGCCGGTCTCTTTCTGGTAGTCGTAAACGGCATCGTTGTACTGCAGGGTGCCGATGATGGTAGCCGCACTGTTGAACTGGCCGTACTGCCCCTGCACTGCGCCCATCTTCATGGGATCTGCGGCCTGCTCCTGCAGCTTTGCGTAGAGCTGATCGATCCGCGACCCCAGCACCTCGTTGGCCTGATACAGCGCATGCATCGTGCTGCCCTGATAATAGGGCAGCGAGGTGAGTGCCTGACTTTTGCCGCCGTTCTGCACGGCTTCCAGACAGGCGGTAAAATCGCTCAGCGCGCTCTGTGCGGCCTGCACCTCGGCACTGTCCGCTCCCAGCGTGCTGCTGGCGGTAGTGATGATGATTGCCGCCGTGTTCATGCGGGTGGTCAGCTCCTCGTTGAGGTTATAGCCGTTGTCTGCTGCCACACCAACCGTGTACCATTTGCGGACTTCGTTGTACCGGCTGCGCAGCTTGGCGCTGCCAAAGCCCAAAAAGGCCGCCAGCATCACCACCACGCTCAGGGCCAGTGCAGCTGCGCGGGTGGAAAGGGCTGCGGGCAGCTTTGCTTCCAGCCCTGCCAGCTTCTGCTGCAGAGGTGTCAGCGGCACGGCCTGCTCCGGCTGCTTTTGTTCGCGGTAGCTGCCCGCGTCAAAACCGCCGGAAGTGCTGTTCTGTTTTTGCGAAAAATCTGCGTTTGCCATCTCAGCTCCGGATCTCCATCATTTTTGCTTTCAGTTCGTCCTCGATGCGGTTCAGCTCCTGCTCGGCGGCAGCGCGCTTTGCGCGGCCCTCGCTCTGGATCTTGTTCAGCTCGTCCAGCGTCTCGATCAGGCTCTTGTTGGTCTGCTGCAGGGTCTCGATGTCCACCACACCGCGCTGGCTCTCCTTTGCGGTCTCGATGGTACCCATCTTCAGGGCCTCGGCGTTCTTCTTGAGCAGGTCGTTGGTCATGTCGGTCACGGCACGCTCGGCCTGCATGGCCTGCTGGCTGTGGGCCAGACCCAGTGCCAGCACCATCTGGTTCTTCCACAGGGGGATGGTGTTGACGATGGTGGACTGGATCTTCTCTGCCATCATGGTGTCGTTGTTCTGCAGCAGGCGGATCTGCGGCCCCATCTGCAGGCTGATGTTGCGGGTCAGCTCCAGATCATAGAGCTTCTTCTCAAAGCGTTCGCACTGGTCGGCCAGATCGCGGGCAGCCTGTGCATCCTCCGGCAGGCCGGAAACCTTGGCCTTATCCATGGCCTGCTGCAGCTCGTTTGCGCGCACATCGGCCAGCTTCTTTTTGCCGGCAAGGATATACATGCTCAGCTCCTTGAAGTAGGCCATGTTCAGATCATACATCTTATCCAGCATGGCGATGTCCTTGAGCAGCTGCACCTGATGGCCCTCCAGCATGGACTGGATCTTTTCCACGTTGGTCTCGGCCTTGTTGTACTTCATCTTCATGGCATCCAGCTGGTCGCCCTTCTTCTTGAAGAAGCCGAGGATGCCCTTTTTTTCCTCCTCACCGGCATCAAAGCTCTTCAGCTCACCGATCAGGCTGGTGATCATATCGCCCACTTCGCCCAGATCCTTGGTGGCCACCTTGGAAAGGGCGGCCTCGGAGAAATCGCCGATCTTCTTCTGACAGGCGGAGCCGTACTGCAGCACCTGCTGGCTGTTGGTAATGTCGATCTTTTCGGCAAACTGATCCACCATGGCCTGTTCTTCCGGGGTCAGGTTCACCTGCGGCTGCTCCGGTGCGGCAGCTTCCTGCTGGGCGGGTGCTGCCTTTTCCTCTTCTGCCGGGGTGGGGTCCAGCGTCAGGGTGGGTACTGCGGGTGCATCGAGGTCAAAGTTGAATGTATTATCAGCCATAAGAGATTCCTTCCTTTCCAAATACCATTTACCTTTTTTCTTAGCTCAGGCCCTGCCCTTTGAGCATGTTCTGCAGCACCGTGATATCTGCAGAAAGGTCCATGCTCTCGGCGGCGTACAGGGCATCCAGCTGGTTTTCAAACGCCGTGGCAATGGAAGCAGCATTGTGCTCCACCTCGGTACGGATGGCTGCGGCATTCTCGCCGCGCACGCCCTGCTTTGCCAGCTTTGCATACTGCTGCAGAACGTTCACCGCATCCGGCAGGTAATAGTTTGCGAACCTGCGCACCTGCTTTGCCTTTTCCGGGTTTGCTTCCACCGCTTCCACAATGGAGCGGCCCGCCTTTTCCATGCGGGTCATGGCGGCAGAGAGCTGCGGGTCCGGCAGCTGCTCGTTGAGGGTGTGCAGGGTATCCAGTTTTTGCTGAATGTCGGTCAGCATCGCGTCCACATCCTCCACACCGGTGTGGAAAGGCACTTCGTGCTCCACCACCCGGGGCGGGCAGACCTTCTGTGCCGCACCAAAGGCCACAAATGCACCGCCCAGCGCCGCCAGAAGCGCCCACAGCTTATACACCGGCAGTACCGCGCACAATACCAAAAAGACCAGTGCCATTGCATAAAATGGCAGAACGCTGGGCTTTCTGGTGCGGATGCTCTTGCTCATGTTTCTTCTCCTTGTCCGGGGCATTGCCCCTTATGTCATCCATAATACCGCACCCCGCGAAAAACGCAAGGCTTTCACGGATAATTTACAACCTGGCCATCATTTGTTGATCCACGGCAAGAGAGCCGCGCCCCAGATTTCGCGCAGCTTTTCCGGGCGGCAGGCAGCGTTTGCCGGGCTGGTGCTGGGCAGCTTTACCGCTGCAATGCCGGACACCGGCTGCAGATACTTTGTATAGATCCGGTATGCGGTGGCTCCGTTGCAGAATACTGCTTCGATGGGTGCCTTTGCCAGCAGAGCGGCAATATCATTCGGCACTGCATCTTTGATGGAAGCGTCCGCTGCGCCGGTGATGGTGCAGCGTTCCAGCGTGTCCCAGAGGGCCAGCCCATGGCGCAGGATGATTTGCTTTTTGGCTTCAATGTCCTCACGGGCAGGCACCGGCTCCCCGGTCAGCGCGGCCAGCATGGGCCAGAAGCGGTTCTGCGGGTGGCCGTAGTAAAAGGCCATCTCCCGGCTTTTGGGGCTGGGCCATGTGCCAAGGATCAGTGCCCGGCTGCGCACGTTATACACCGGTTCAAAGCTCATTGTCCGCCTGCACTTTCAATTTTATCCCAAGGCGAACCAAGGTCGCGGCCGGACGGCTCTGCTCTGGGGCCGTCGAACCACAGCTCATCGATCAGGTCGGCAAGGCCGTCCTCCCGCACATCGCCAATGATGCGGTCGGCGGCAGCCTTTGCGTCCGGCGTGCCGTTTGCCATGCAGCAGCCAAGGCCCGCTGCCTTCAGCATGGCCACATCGTTGGCAGAATCGCCTGCCGCCACGGCATCGGCCAGTGTCAGACCCATTTTTTCGCACAGGTCGGCAAGGCCAACGCCTTTGTCCATTCCACCGCGCACGATGTCGTAGTAGCACAGGCCATCGGCATTCTGCGCGCCCACCTGCATCCAGTGCAGGCCCAGATGGCCGTACTTGGCGTTGAAGTCCGCCACACGCTCCGGCGGCATGGCCGCAAAGGCCGCGTGGGGCATATCGATCAGGTGGCGGTCCTGATCTTCGCCGTCCATACAGTCCAGCCCGATGCTGTTCATCTGCTGATAGCCCCTATGCAGGTATTCATACTCGCAGTAGGCGTAGCAGGCATCCCTGAAATTGAACTGCAGCGGATAGTTATAATCCTCGCAGAAATCCACCAGCGCGTACATTTCCTCAGCGGTGAGCGGGTGCTCGGCCACGATGCGGCCCTCGCGGTCCACCACACAGGCACCGTTGCAGGTGATGGCATAATCGAACCGGATGCCGCCCAGCTGGCCTTTGAGGTTGACGCACGGATACGCACGTCCGGTGCTGAGCACAAATCTGCCGCCTGCGGCCTGCAGCTTTTTGATGGCTTTTACCACCTTCTGACGCGGCTTGCCCTCGCCAAAGGGCACCAGTGTGTTGTCGTAATCGCTTGCCAGAATCTTATATTGCATTCTATTCTCCCCTATGGAACTGAGTTTTGTACCAGTATACCATACTTTTTTAAAATTGGGGTGCATTTGGGCATAAAAATAAGGCTACTGCACAGAATTCCATGCAATAGCCTTATTTTGTTTCACGATGCTGCTTTCTTTGCAGCTTCTTCTCGGGATCACGCAAACACGGCCACGACCACCTGCATTGCCACGCCGAGGAATGCGCCTGCACCCCATGTCAGGCCGGTGATGAACAGGTTCTGCTTCCACGAAGGATTGGTGCGCCACAGCACCGCAAGGCCCACGCCTGCACCGGTGCAAAGGCCCGCCACCAGACTGGAAAAGCGCAGAGCACCCTCCACATACAGCTGGGTCAGCAGCACGCTGGCGGCGCAGTTGGGGATCAGGCCCACCAGCGCAGCCACTACCGGCTGGAAGAAGCCCATACTGCCCAGAAGGTCTGCAAACACATCTTCGCCCACGCCTTCCACGATCAGGCCGAACACCAGACTGAACGCAAAAATGAACACAAAGATCTCCAGCGTGTGGCGCAGGGCCGCTTTCCAGATGGGGGCGGGCTTGCCCTCTTCGTCGTTGTGCTCCTCGTGACAGTCCACCTCGTCGGCATGGCCGGTGTAGCCGCCGCGCAGCGATTTGGGCAGCACGCCGCGCAGCACAAAATCCAGCACAAAGCCCACCACAATGGCGTATACCACCTTGATGACCATGAGCACAGCCAGCTTATCCCAGTAGGCCGGCATGGATACCAGCAGCGGGATGGCTTCGTCGCTGGTGGCAAGGTAGACGGCCATCAGGGTGCCCAGCGTGATGACGCGGGAGGAGTAGAAGTTGGACGCAATGGCCGAAAAGCCGCACTGCGGCACACAGCCCAGCACCGCGCCCGGAATCGCGCCCCAGCGCCCGCCGCCTGCCAGCAGTGCTTCAATGCGCTCACCGTGGCGGGTCTCGATATACTCGATCAGAAGATAAGCCAAAAACAGGAAGGGCAGCATCTTGGCGGTGTCCACCAGAGATTCGCCCAGAACATCCAGAAACAGTTCCATATACGCTCCTAAAAACGACCGTTCGTCGCTTCATTTTAGTAAATTGCAAATTGGTTGCATTTTTGAACAGGGATGATTATACACGATATTCTCTCCAATTGCAATACCAAAATGCAAATTAGTTGCGAATTTATGTTATGGAACGCTGCATCGCAAAAAATACGATTTCAAATGGTCTCCGCTGATGCTCTGACCATTTTCAGCGGAATTATTATTTTATTTCGCAATTCTGGAAAATCTGCGGATTTTCCAGAATTGCCTTTTCACGGGAGGAGTCATAACCGAAAGCGGAAGCTGCCGCACTGGTTTCCTGCGGAAACATTCACGCGGCGGAATTAACGTTCTGCCCGCAAGCACAAGCCTTTCCTCCACGACCCCCGCCCATGAAAATGGGGTCCAGAAACACCCGCAGGCGTTTCTGGACCCCAAAATCAAAAATATAATTTCCTTAGCTTATGCGCAAAGCAACGCGGAGCGCATTTCAAATCGTCCCACACAGCAGGAGTCTGCCTTTTGTTTTACCCCTTCATTGGCACAAAGCCCACAAGGTCTTTTACCACCTCGCCGCCGATGATCAGGCCGGCCACCGAGGGCACAAAGGCATTGGAGCCCGGCACCGAACGGCGCTGGGTGCACTTGCGCTGGGTGCCCGGAGGGCAGATGCAGTGATACTTGCAGCTGATGTCGTCATCCTCGATGGGGGTCATGGCAGGCTCCTTGGAGTAGACCACCTTCAGGTGCTTGATTTTGCGCTTGCGGCACTCGGTGCGCATCACCTTGGCCAGCGGGCAGACCGAGGTCTTGTAGATATCGGTCACTTCAAAGCGGGTCGGGTCCATCTTGTTGCCTGCGCCCATGGAGCAGATGATGGGGGTGCCTGCCTCCTTGCACTTCATCACCAGCGCCAGCTTTCCGGTAACGGTGTCAATGGCATCCACCACATAGTCGTACTGGGTAAAGTCGAACTGGTCCTGTGTTTCCGGGCCAAAGAAGCACCGGTGGGTGGTCACCCTGATGTCCGGGTCAATGTCGTGGATGCGCTGCGCAGCCACATCTACCTTATATTGCCCTACCGTGCTGCGGGTGGCAATGATCTGGCGGTTGAGGTTGGTCAGGCAGACTTTATCATCATCGATCAGATCCAGTGCCCCCACGCCGCTGCGCGCCAGCGCTTCCACCGTGTAGCCGCCCACGCCGCCGATGCCGAACACCGCCACGCGGGAATTGTGCAGTTTTTCCATAGCTTCCGCGCCCAGCAGCAACTGCGTGCGGGAATACTGATTTTGCATTTTGTTCTCCTTGTTACTTTTCCACTCTCGTAATGGTGCCGCCGCCCAGCACGGTGTCGCCCTGATACAGCACCACGGCCTGACCGGGCGTAGGGGCGCGCTGGGGCTGGTCAAATTCCAGCCGGAAGCCGCACTCCGCCGGGTAGACGGTGGCGGCCTGCTCCACCTGATGGTACCGGGTGCGGGCTGTGACCCGCAGCGGCCCGGTCAGCTCCGGAATGGCGATCCAGTTCACCTCGTCCGCATACACGATGCGGTCGAACAGCATCTCCTCCGGCCCTACCGTGACGGTGTTTGCCTGCATGTCCTTGCCGCAGACGTACACAGGTGCCCCCATGGCAAGGCCCAGCCCCTTGCGCTGGCCGATGGTGTACCGCACCGCGCCGTTGTGGGTGCCCACCACCCTGCCGCTCTCGTCCAGAAAATCACCTGCCGGGTAGTGTTTGCCGGTGAAGTCCTCCATAAAGCGGGCATAGTCGCCATCCGGCACAAAGCAGATGTCCTGACTGTCGTGCTTGCGGGCATTGACAAATTTGTGCTGCTCCGCGATCTCGCGCACCTCGGTCTTGTGCAGGCCGCCCAGCGGCAGACGGATATGCGCCAGCTGCTCCTGAGTGAGGTTGTAGAGCACGTAGCTCTGGTCCTTGCCCTCGTCCAGCCCCTTTTTGAGCAGGAAACGGCCGGTGGCCTCGTCCTGCTCCACCCGGGCATAGTGGCCCGTGACCACATACTCCATGCCGTGTGCCCGGGCCCAGTCCAGCAGATGGCGGAACTTCATATATTTATTGCAGTCGATGCAGGGGTTCGGCGTGCCGCCCGCCTCATACACGCGGACGAATTTTTCAATGATCTGTTCCCGGAAGTCGGCCGTGAAATCCAGCACCTCGTACGGGATATCCATGGCAAACGCCACCTCTGCCGCGTCCTCGATGTCCTTTTCCGAGCAGCAGGTGTGAAAGCCGGACTGTCCCAGCGTTTCGTTGCGGGTGAGCCGCATGGTGATGCCGGTGCAGTCATAGCCTGCCTGCTGCATGAGCCATGCCGCCACCGAGCTGTCCACGCCGCCGCTCATGGCAATGAGGGCACGCGGCTTTGAATCAGGGGTCTGTGTGGTCATAAGTTCTCCTTTGGTGCATTCAACACACTAAAACAGTAGTATAATAGTAACTCTGAAAAAAGAGCTTGTCAAGACGCAGCGAGCTGCTGCACTGCGGCCAGCAGGGCTTGCCGCTCGTTGGGATATTCTTCCCGGATCACACCGTCCAGCAGTGTTTCCAGCACTTTGCGGATGCCCGGCCCCGCCGGGACACCTGCCGACATCAGATCACGGCCATTCACAGCCAGCTGGCTGACGCGGCAGCATACGCCGTCCGCATCCAATCGTTCGGCCAATTCGGAAAGTGCAGCAAAATCAGCCGCCCGTTCCGGCTGCAGGGCTGTGCCCAGTGCAGCAATGCGCTGCACGGTACACAAGTTATATTTGCCCAGTAGTCGGCGGGCGTAGATGGTAAAGCCGGGTGTGACGGTAGTTTCTCTGAGGACCGTCCGCTGGGGTGGGACCCTGTTGCCGAAGGCAATAGGGCGGGCGATGGAATGGCCTGCAACGGCAACGACTGCCGCCTGCGGCGGAAACAAGGAGTTGCTGTTGGGGCAGCGGCCAGCAGGATGCGAGTGCTGCTCAAGGCACAAAGCATCCGCTGGGTGCCGCAACTCGAACTCGTGTCCGAAGAGAAAGCTACCGTCACGCCTTCTGGCTTCCCGCACCAACACCGCCGCCTCTTCAATCAAGGCGTTGGAGCAGCGCAGGCGCTTGAGGGTGCGGCGGATGCCGTCCTCGCCAAGGCTGTACAGCAGCGCCGCCAGCCGGATGGGCAGGTTTTCTGCACCCGCCGGGCAGGCATCCACCACCGGCTTTGCCGCCGCCAGTGCCTCCGATGAAAGCTCCGGCAGAATAACAAGCAGTATTTTTTTGTCAAGATATGCCGCAGGGGCGGGTGCGCTCAGCAGTTTTGCAAGCTCTTCCTCGATGCGCTCCACCGATACGCAGTCCAGATGGGCACACAGCTCCTGTGCCGCCTGCGCCGTGGGCGGGTCGATGGCAAAGCCAAACCGGGCTGCGAAGCGGTACAGCCGCAGGATGCGCAGCGCGTCCTCGGTGAACCGCTGGCGGGGCACACCCACCGCCCGTACGATGCCACTTTGCAGGTCGGCCTGCCCGCCAAAGGGGTCCACAAGGCCCTCTTTTTCATTGTAGGCCATGGCGTTGATGGTAAGATCCCGCCGGGCCAGATCCTCCCGCACATCCGGCACAAAGTGCACCTCGTCCGGGTGGCGGCCATCCGTGTAGGTGCCTTCTGTACGGAAGGTGGTGATCTCGTAAAGGGCACCGCTCTGTTTCACCGTTACCGTGCCGTGCTGCAGGCCGGTGGGGATGCACCGCTGCGCGCCGAACAGCTCCATCACCTGCTGCGGCAGAGCACTGGTGCACAGGTCCCAGTCGTGCGGTGTAAGGCCCAGCAGACTGTCCCGCACGCAGCCGCCCACCACGTAGGCTGCATAGCCCGCCCTGTGCAGGGTGTCCAGCAGCTCTGCCGCACCCTCGTCCATCCGGATGGTCATGGCTGTGCCTCCTCGTACTGCAGGGTGATGCTTTTGCCGTCAAAGCCGCACTCCGCCGCCGGGAAGATGCTCTGTGCCTGCGCGGCATACTCCTCCGGGTCGGTGATCATGGGGGAATAATGGGTCAGCCAAAGCCGCTTTGCCCTCGCCTGCGCGGCAAGGGATGCGCTCTGCCCAAAGGTGCTGTGCCCCCACTGACGGGCCTGGTCTTCCTGCTCCGGAAGGGCATAGGTGGCATCGCATATCAGCAGGTCTGCGTCATGCGCCGCCTGCAAATAATACGGGCAGGGGGCCGTATCGCCGGAAAATACCACGCTCAACCCCTTGCGCGGGGCGCCCAGCACCTGCGCAGGCTGCACCGTTCTGCACTCCACGGCAACGCTCTGCCCTTTCTGCAGCAGCTTCCATTGCTGCACCGGCACCCCCAGCGCCCGGGCCTGCTCCGGCGAGAATTTGCCTGCACGGGGCAGCTCCAGCCGGTAGCCAAGGCTTTTTACCCGGTGCTTTGTGGCAAACGGCACCAGCCGCGCACCGGCAGGCCAGCCCTCGCTCAGCGCATCCAGCGCCAGCGGCTGGCCCGGCATAAGCACCTGCGGCTTCACCGGATAGGGCAGCGGGCCGGTCAGTGCCCGCACCGCCGCCCAGATATCCGGCAGGCCCTCCGGACCCAGCAGCGCAAGCGGCCTTGTGCGGCCCTGCGCCCCCAGAGTCTGCAAAAGGCCCGGCAGACCAAAGATGTGGTCGCCATGGTAGTGGGTCAGGCAGATGGCATCTGCCCGCATCAGGTTCACGCCCGCACGGCGCGCTGCCGCCTGCGTGCCCTCGCCGCAGTCCCACAGCAGGCCGTGGCCGCCGCAGGCAGCAAACGCCGCCGAGAGTGCCCGGTCCGGCAGTGGCATGGTAGCCGCAGTGCCCAGCAGTGTAATGGTCAGCATAAAATCGCTCTCCCTGCACAGTAGATTTCGATATTTTATTGTACCACAGCCCAGCACGTTGCACAATCACTGCTGGCCGCGCATAGCATGGGCCAGCACAGCAAAAAGGGGGGCAGCGGGATGAGACGCAAAAAAGGGGATCCTTTTTCCGGCAGGCCGCACAGCGGCCTTGGATGGGTGCTTCTGCTCGCCGCACTGGCCCTGTTTCTGCTGGCCGGTGCGCCCGGCTGCATGGCCCAGCGGATGGCGTGGTCTGCCCGGGGAACGATGATCTTTCTGCCCAGCGGGTTTTGAAAAAATGGGAGCATCCTGCTGCACAGAACACTCCCATTTTTCTTTTTATTTTCCATCCGAATAGGGCAGCTGGCCGGTCAGGGTCAGCGTTTCGGCAAGTTCGTCCTCCGAGCGGAACCGCCACGCCGCCGCTCCCACGGCCACATAGCAGGCATCGGCACGACCCTCCGGTGTAACGGCAAGGATCATCGTTTCACCGTCGCCCACCGCCGTTACCATGCCATCCGCACTCACAGTTGCCACGCCCGGATTGCTGCTGATCCATGTCATCGTTCCGTTTTTGGCGCCTGCAGCCTGCGCGGTCAGCTTCTGACTGGCTCCCACTGCCTGCAGCAGCATGGCGTTTTTGCTCATCTGCACCCGTCCGATCTCCGATGTAACCGTTACCGTGCAGCGCAGCACCTGCCCGGCTGTGGTCAGTGCGCTGATGACGGCCTTGCCGGACCCCTGCGCCTTTACGGTACCGTTTGTGCTTACCGATGCCACCGCCGGGTTGCTGCTGATCCACTGCCGCACATAGGTAAACCCGCCTTTGTTCTGTTCCAGCTTCAGCTGTTTCGTCGGGGCAGGCTCCTGCTCTGTAATGGTAAGCGTCAGATCGCTGGTGTTCAGCACCAGGCGGCTGGCTGTGCTTTTGCGCACCGTGATGGTACAGGTGGTCTTTTCGCCGCGCTCATTGCGGGCCGTGACGGCCGCAGTGCCCTCGGCATGGCCGGTCACCTTGCCAGTGCCGTCCACCGATGCCACTGCCGGATCGCTGGAAGTCCAGATCAGAAAGAAGTAGTCGTTGGGTGCCTGCACATTCAGGTAGGCCACCGGGGCCGGGTCTCCTTCGGTGATATCCAGCGTCAGTTCGGCAGTGTCCAATGTCATGCCGCTGTCCGGCAGCGGCTGCTCCTGCGCAGCATAGGCCGACAAGGCCCCGGCTGCAAACAGTTCTGCGCACAGCACCACTGCACAAACACACGCTTTGAACCCCTGCTTCATGGGCTTTGCCCTCCCCGCCTGCTTTGCTGCAAGATCCTTTAAATATTCCTGTCTCCGTATTATTTTACACGCAGTGCAAAACCGGGTCAAGTTTTTTGCCCATTCTGCCGGGCAGCTGAGCCTTATTTTGTGGAGAATAATAAAATCCGCTTTTCAATTTTGTACAAAACGCCGCCGCACCCGGCAAACCGGATGCGGCGGCGCTGTTCTGCTTTTGAATTTTCAACTTAGTAGTTGATCTTTTTCAGCTCAAAGTAGCTCTGCGGATGTGCGCACACCGGGCACTTGAGCGGTGCGGACTTGCCGATATAGGTGTAGCCGCAGTTCCGGCACTGCCATACCTGCTGCTCCTCGCGGGCAAAGACCTTGTTGTTTTTCAGGTTTTCGGCCAGCGCACGGTAGCGCTCCTCGTGCTCCTTCTCGATCTGTGCCACCATGGTGAACAGTGCTGCGATCTGAGGGAAGCCCTCTTCTTTGGCCTCCTTGGCCATGCGGGGGTACATCTCGGTCCACTCGTCGTGCTCACCGCCTGCTGCCATGTCCAGACAAGTCAGGGTATCGGGGATCGCGCCGCCGCACAGCAGCTTGAACCAGATCTTTGCGTGCTCCTTCTCATTGCCGGCGGTCTCCTCAAAGATCGCGGCCAGCTGCTCGTAGCCTTCTTTTTTTGCCATGCTGGCAAAGAAGGTGTACTTGTTGCGTGCCTGGCTCTCGCCTGCAAACGCTTCCATCAGATTTTTCTCGGTTTTGGTACCCTTCAGTTCCATGATGCTCTCCTTTCAAAAACGGATCTTCTGTCAGGATCGACCGATCCCGGCTCTATCATTCAGCCCGGCGGTAATTTTTTCGCCTGCGGCTCAGGTTCTGAACAGAGTATACCATATTTTTTGAGAGAAATCAAGAATAATTCCTATTTATTCTGAGAATATTTCTCAGTTATGCTGCTTCAGTGCACACACAGCAATGCTCAGGGCGCTCCACGCTGCCTGATACATCAGCACCGTTGCCACCGAAAGCTCCCAGATGCTGCCTGCACTGGTGAGCAGCGCTGCAATGATAATGGAGAACAGCACCGAGACCATCTGTACCGTGGTGGCGCTGCTCTCGGCGTTCTGAGCCTGATCCGCAGCCTGCAGGCCGCCGGTCAGGCTGGCAAACGCCTTGAGATGGATCATGCAGCAGGTGTCCTCCGGGTCTTCCGGTGCGGCCTTGATGGCGTTGCACTGCTCCTGATCCAGCACGGTGATCATGCCTTCCGGCAGGCGGTATGCTTCGGTAATGTGGTGTGCAGTCAGACTGGGGTCCTGGCATGTGACCAGCAGGCGGATGTTCTCCTTTTGCAGCACGGCAAGGCCGCGGGCCACATTGCGCCCGCCCACATATTTCAGCACGAACATAGCGTGCAGATTGCCGGACACAGCCAGATACAAAATTTGCAGCTCGCCGTTCTTCGAGTGTTGCATCTCGTATTCCTCGTCCGGCAGCGGCACGCCCTCCTGCTCCAGATAGCGGCGGGTACCAATGAGGATGCGGTTGTTATCGCACCAGGCGGAAAAGCCCAGCCCATGGTGCTGCTCCAGATCCTTGACCGGGAACAGGATGTCTGTGCGTTCCTCAACGATCTGGCGGAACAGCCCCTTCAGGGTGCCGTGGCTCTCGTTCAACACGCTGGCCGCGTACAGGATGGCGCGGTCGATGCGGCCGCCCTTGAAGATGCGGATATCCTCCAGCTGTGCGCTGTCGGCGGTGAACAGGTCGTCTGCATCGATCTGCAGCGTATCAATGCCGCCCAGCTGCTCAATGGCCTGCCAACCGGGCACGACTGCGCCCACAGCCGCAGCCGCACGCTGCAGCCGTAGCGAGGCAACGCCCGCGATCAGGGTAGAAGAAAGCGGCGCGCCCATGCACAGCACAGCGGCCATGGCAGCCGCAGCTTTGTTCCAGCCGGCACCTGCCAGCAGGAACAGCACGCCGCTGAGCAGGGCAACACCCAGCAGGATGTACGAAACTTTGCGTGCACGGCGCTCGCTTGCGCGTTCGCTCAAGCTCTGCTCCACAAAGCCGTCAGCTTCCTTCATCGGGCGGCTCAGCAGCACCCAGGGGTCCTTCTGTTCCAGATCCCGTGCAAGGGCGCGCAGCAGGTCTTTGTCCTTGGCGCGGTAGGCACCCTCGAACTCCACACCATTGGTCACCAGCTCATAGCCGCCCTTGACAGCAGCCAGCATCACCCGGCTGCCCAGCAGCGCAAGGAACAGCCCCAGCGCGGCCATGCCGCTGAGCAGCGAGATGCCGGTGGTGCCGCGGTAAACATTTGCGTTCAGCATGGCTGTGACCGCCTGCACCAGCGCTGCTACTGCGGCCAGCGCCGGCATCGTCTCGGAAGAAGACCGTCCGCGCAGGCCGTTCAGGCCGTCGCGCAGCACCGGGAAGCCCACGCACAGGCTTGCTGCCAGCAGCAGCAGGTTTGCACCATAGAATGCCGCCGGGGCAGCATCCGGGTCCAGCGCCGCCATGGCGGGCAGCAGCCCATCCGACACCAAACCAAAATGCAGCAGCACCACAGTCAGAATGCCGCCCAGCACGCAACGCAGCGTCAGCTCTGCGCTCATGCGGTGCAGCTTATCCGCTGTGGCCTCCGGCTCGGGCAGCTCCGTTTCGGCATGTTCCTCCGGAAACACCGCGTCCTCCGCCTCAGCTTTCAGTTCCGGCTGTGGCGCAGCGGGTGCCTTCTCCGGTGCCTGCTGCGGCTCTTCACCGTCCAGCGGCAGCAGCGGCAGGCTCATGGTGTCCTCTTTTGCGGCAGGCTCCTCTGCCGGGGCCAAAGGTGCCTGCGGTGCGTCCTCGCTCTGCGCCTTGCCAAAGAAATCGGCCACCGGCTGCTCCGTTTTTTCCGGCTGAGGCACAGGTTCCGGCTGCAGCTCCGGTGCCGTCTCCTTTACCGCTGCAAACACAGCCGCGGGCAGCGGTGCACCGGACGGTTTCTTTTTGCTTTCAGCCGGTTCCGTTTCTGCTGCCGGGGCTGCTTCGGCTCTCGGTGCAGGCTTTTCCGGCTTCTGGTCGCTCAGGCCGTTGATCATCGCCTTGAGCTGTGCCATCTCCTGCTGCTCCTGCTCTTCCTGCGGCAGCAGCACCTCCGGCGCATTCTTGGGGTGCCGGAGAGGCTTTTCCGTGCTGTGCTGCTCTGCGGGTCTAGCCGCCGGGACAGCGCTTTGCCGGGGTGTTTCCGGCTTCACTGCCACCGGGGGTTCCGCCGTTTGCGGTGCAGATTTTTCCTCCGGCTTTTTAGTGGGTGCTTCCGGCTGTGCATCCTCTGCTTCCTTCTCCAGAAAAGGCCACAGGGCCAGTTCCTGTTCCGGGTCTGCCTCCGGCTTCAGCATCAGTTCCAGATCCGCTTCCGGTTCCGGCTGCGCATCCTCACCCAGCCGCACCTCACCGGTGGGCATTTCCTGCGGCTGCTCTGCTGCAGCTTCGTCCGTCTCCTGCTTTTCCTTACCACGGCCAAACAGGCCAAACCGTTTCTGCGGCTTTTCCTCCGGCTGGTTTTCGTCTCTCCGGGTCATCTCCTCCGGGATATCCACCGCCGTGGTGCTGAAAAAGGAGCGGAACTTTTCATCCGGGGTCATTTCCCGGCCATTATTTTTATCTTTCGGCATTCTTGTCCCTCCTGTAATTCAAATTGAGGTTCCGGCCCGAATGCCGGATCATGCCTGCTGTGCTGCGCGTTGGGACTGGATCTCGTACAGAATAATGCCCGCAGCCACCGACACGTTGTAGCTGTCCACACCGGTGCCCGGTGCTGCCATATCCAGCCGCACCACGCCGTCGCACAGCTTTTTCACCAGCTGCGAAACACCGCTGCCCTCGCTGCCCAGCACCAGTGCAATGGGGCCGGTCAGGTTGTTCCTGCGCAGAGACACGCCGTCCATATCGGCGCAGTAGACGAACACACCCTGCTCCTTCAGGCGGCGGATGGTCTCACCGATGTTGGCCACACGAGCCACCGGCAGGCGTTCTGCGGCACCTGCGCTGGACTTGATGACGGTAGGCGTGACCGATGCTCCGCCGCGCTTTGGGATCACGATGCCATGCGCACCGCACAGCAGAGCACTGCGCATCACGGCACCCAGATTGTGCGGGTCTTCAATGCCATCGCTCAGCACCAGAAAAGGTGCCTCGCCCTTGTCCTTGGCTGCTGCCATCAGGTCGTCTACCGTCACGTATTCGATCTCGCTGGCAAATGCCGCCACACCCTGATGGCTCTCGGTGCCGGTCATCAGGCGCAGCTTGTTGGGGTGCACCCTCTTCACCGTGGCACCCGCTTCCTTTGCCAATGCGGTATAGTAAGCCGCCACGGCCGGAGCCATGCCCTCAGCAATGAGCACGGTGTCCACACCGGAACCGCTTTTCAGCAGTTCGGTCACCGGATTTTTGCCATAAACAAGGCTTTCGTTCTTCTGCAGCGGCTCTTCCGGGCTGCGGCGCGGACGGCGCGGCTGGTTCTTTTCTTCCATGATGATTTTCTCCTTCCGTTGTATCACCGGAAGGTGCTGTGCACACCCTCCAAAAGGCGCGCCGCACTCTGGGCCGCGCACCGGTATGATCTGAAGCTGATAACTCATCTTGAAGTATAGCATAAGCCGACCTTGTTTGCCAGCAAATTACCGTTTTTTATCCGCGTCCTGCAAAAGTTTTTCTGTTCGTGGTGCCGGAGACCGTTTCCGCTTTTTTGCAGAAATGTTCTGCCGCCCTGCATCAGCTTTACCCGGCTGCTGGGTAGATATCCCTCTGTTTTGCCGGAGAAAAAAGTTTTCCACAAAAACGCGGTATACAATCCGTAGAAGAGCGATTATTTTTCCACATGTTGAAAACCCTGTGGAGAAAGTTCAAAAGTCCAGCTTTAAAGCCTGTTTTGCCTGTGGAATTCCACACTTTCCACAAGGTTTTCCACTTTTTGGTTCGACCTTTTTTGATTTCCTGCGTACAATTTGTAGAATACAAGTCGGAAATATGACAATTTTTTGAACTGCATCCTGTCCGCTTTTGCCAAATTGCCCAATATCATTTTGACGAATGTGGATCTGTGTTGAAAATCCGACCTTCATCAAGCTTTCTGTCTTTCGGCCGCTCGTTGCACATTACATGGAAATTTGTTGCATTCTATCGAATATACGCGCTTCTGGCAGTAACCCCCTGCACCCTGCCAGAAACAGAATCCCCGCATTGTTACAGGAAAAGCACCGGTTTGGATTGATTTTGGCCGCTGTTTGGGGTATACTAATTCTGTAGGTTCGTTAAACCGTGCACAAAGCGGATATGAAACGAGCAAGACCCCAATGATTTTGTGGAGGTAATGAATAATGTTGGTAAATGCAACCGAAATGCTGATCAAAGCACGTGATGGCCACTACGGTGTGCCTCAGTTCAACATCAACAATCTGGAGTGGACCAAGTCCGTTCTGACCGCCTGCGAGGAAATGAAGAGCCCTGTGATTCTGGGTGTTTCCGAGGGTGCCGGCAAGTACATGACCGGTTTCAAGACCGTCGCTGCCATGGTCAGCGCAATGGTCGATTCCATGGGCATCACCGTTCCCGTTGCCTTGCATCTGGATCACGGCACCTATGAGGGCTGCAAAGCCTGCATCGAGGCCGGCTTCTCTTCCATCATGTTCGATGGCAGCCACTACTCCATCGAGGAGAATGTGGAAAAGACCAAGGAGCTGGTTGCTCTGGCACACGCTAAGGGCCTGAGCATCGAGGCCGAGGTCGGTTCCATCGGCGGTGTCGAGGACGGCGTTGTGGGTGCCGGCGAGATCGCAGACCCCGAGGAGTGCGCAAAGATCACCGCTCTGGGCATTGACTTCCTGGCTGCCGGCATCGGCAACATCCATGGTGTCTACCCGGCAAACTGGAAGGGTCTGGACTTCGAGGCTCTGGACCGCATCCACAAGGCCACTAATAACATTCCTCTGGTTCTGCACGGCGGCACCGGCATCCCCGACGAGATGATCGCAAAGGCAATCAGCCTGGGCGTTTCCAAGATCAACATCAACACCGAGTGCCAGCTGGTGTTTGCTGAGGCCACCCGCAAGTACATCGAAGAGGGCAAGGATCAGCAGGGCAAGGGCTTCGACCCCCGCAAGCTGCTGGCTCCCGGCGCAAAGGCCATCGAGGCCAAGTGCAAGGAGAAGATCGAGCTGTTCGGCTGCGCAGGCAAGGGCTAAGCAGAAGCTCGTATCGTAACCGGTACACCACCCAATAAAGTATGCGCCCCCGCTGCACCGTTATGCACAGTGCAGCGGGGGCGCTTTTTACTTTATATGCGAGCAC
>OOAC01000284.1_pt1 | contig 49455 bp, 72 predicted proteins | sample 1671041 | NCBI WGS metagenome assembly OOAC01 (sample SAMN06348116, study PRJEB24527) | human gut metagenome | biome: human gut; feature: ankylosing spondylitis patient; material: feces | host: Homo sapiens | place: China | collected 2015-10 | reverse complement strand
TCAGCTTTGCTTCCAGCTCGGCGGTCAGGCCTTCGTAGCCCGGCTTGCCCAGCAGAGCAAACATATTCTTTTTATAGCTCTCAACGCCCGGCTGATTGAAGGGATTGACGCTGAGCAGATAACCGCTGCAGGCACATGCACGCCAGAAGAAGTAGATCAGGTAGCCCACATTGTAAGCGGTCAGGTCGTCCACCTCGATCAGCACCTCGGGCACGCCGCCGTCGGTGTGGGCGAGGATGGTACCCTCCATGGCCTTGCGGTTGACAATGCTCATGTTCTGGTTTGCCAGGAAGTTCAGGCCGTCAAAGTTGCCTTCCAGCGGGTCGATGAACAGATCCTGTGCAGGCTTCTTCACGTCCACGATGGTCTCGAACATGGTGCGGGAGCCTTCCTGAATGAACTGACCCATGGAGTGCAGATCGGTGGAGAAGATGCAGCTTGCGGGGAACAGGCCCTTGTTGTCCTTGCCCTCGCTCTCGCCGAACAGCTGCTTGTACCACTCGTTCATCAGGGTGAAGTCCGGCTCGTAGCACTCCAGGATCTCGACGCTCTTGCCCTTGCGGTACAGGATGTTGCGGATGGCAGCATACTTGTAAGCGTCGTTGTCCTTGCTCAGAACGGAGAAACGCTCCATGGAATCGGCAGCGCCCTTCATCAGGTCGTCGATGCTGATACCGGCAGCAGCAATGGGCAGCAGGCCCACAGCGCTCAGCACGGAGTAGCGGCCGCCCACGTCGTCGGGGACCACGAAGGTGGGCCAGCCCTGTGCGTCGGCCAGCTGCTTCAGGGTGCCCTTGGCACGGTCGGTGGTGGCGTAGATGCGCTTGTTGGCTTCTTCCGCGCCCATCTCCTTTTCCAGCAGTTCACGCAGCACGCGGAATGCCAGAGAAGTCTCGGTGGTAGTGCCGGACTTGGAAATGACGTTGATGGAGAAGCGCTTGCCCTTGCACAGGCTGATGATGTTGTTCAGGTAGGTGGGGCTGATGCTGTTGCCGCAGAAGTAGATCTTGGGGCCATTTTCCAGCTCGTTGTGGAACTGACCCTTGACGGCCTCGATGACAGCGCGTGCGCCCAGATAGCTGCCGCCAATGCCGGCCACCACCAGCACATCGGAATCCTCGCGGATCTTTGCGGCGGCTTCCTTGATGCGGGCGAACTCTTCCTTATCATAATCACGGGGCAGATACATCCAGCCGAGGAAATCATTGCCCGGGCCGGACTTTGCTTCCAGCTGGTTATGGGCAGCTTCCACCTGCGGATAGATGGCTGCATATTCCTCTTCGCTGATAAAGCTGGAGAGGTGTTTTGTGTTCAGTGCGACGCTCATTTTATTATAACCTCCAAACGATTTGCCGGGCCTTTGCCCTGCGAGGAAATATCTTGGTATAAGTGTACCGTTCCCTCCGGGCAAAGTCAAGGTCAAAATCCTTGGATTTCATACAATTTTAATAGTGTTTTTTTGTTTCTTCATCCAGATTTGTTCAGGTATCCAACAGCCCCGCCGGGCGTCCAGCGCGCTTTTATGCGCTGAAGCGCCTTTTTCGGCACAGGGTCAGGCTGCTGTTCCCCGCAGGCTGTCCCACAACAGCTGCAAGGCGGTGCCAAAATCCATGCGGGGCGCATCGGCGGCGGCGCACACCGGGTACTCTCCCTGTACTGCTTCGCCGCACAGCAACTGCGCCTTGCCTACCGTCTGTCCCCGGGTCACCGGGGCTTCCAGCGTGTCGGGCAGTTCCAGCTGCACGGTCAGCTGACCGGCGCTTTCGGCGGGCAGCAACGCGGTGGCGGGCAGCGCGGCGTAATCCAGCGGAACAGTCTCCTCAGTGCTGCCCTTTACCTTTAATTGCAGCGGACGCTCCTGCGGCAGAGACACCGGTGCGGCGCGGTAGGCCGCAAAGCCGTAGTCCAGCAGGGTGGTGGCGGCTTCGAACCGTTCCTTGCTGGAGGGTGCACCCAGCACCACTGCAATGAGGTTCAGCCCGTCCCGGGTGGCGCTGGCGGTAATGCACACCCCCGCTCCGCCGGTGGTGCCGGTCTTGAGCCCGGTAATGCCGTTGTACCGCCGCAGCAGCTTATTGGTGTTCACCAGCTGGGTCTGCCCGCCCCGCAGGGTGTCCGTCCAGATGCCGGTATAGTGCAGCACCTCCGGGCAGGTGGTCAGGATGGTGCGGCTCATGATGGCTACATCCCGTGCGGTGGAAAGATGCCCTTCTGTGTCCAGCCCGCAGGCGTTGCGGAAGGTGGTGTGCTCCATGCCCAGCTCTGCGGCGCGGGCGTTCATCTGCTGCACAAAGGCAGGCTCGCTGCCGCCCACAAGCTCTGCCACCGCCACTGCTGCATCGTTGGCAGAGGACACACAGATGGCCTTGAGCATCTCGTCCAGCGTGAACTGCTCCCCGGGCTCCAGCCAGATTTGACTGCCGCCCATGTGGTAGGCGTGCTCACTGACCGGCACAGCGGTATCCATGGTCAGCCGCCCGGCGTGCACCGCCTCAAAGGTGAGCAGCAGGGTCATCACCTTGGTAATGGAGGCGATGGGCATGGTCTGGTCGGCATTCATCTCGTAAAGCACCGCGCCGCTGGTCTGGTCGATGAGGATCGCCGCGCGGCAGGGCAGGGTAAGCTGCGGCGGGGTGACCGTCAGGGTCTGCACTGCCGGTTCTGCCTGTGCCTGCACCACCGGCTGGATGCGCAGCCCCTTGCCCTGTGCCGTGCCGAAGGCCAGCGCAAACAGCCAGAAGCAGACCACCCCCGCGCACAGCAGCGCCAGATTTCTCCGTTCCATTTCCGTCCCTCCCCGTGCGAAGTCTCTTGCTGCTACTGTATGCAGTGGTCTTTTCAGGCATGCCGCTCGTCAATTTTGCCGTACTATTTTTCACATTGTGTTCGTTTTCTGTTAACTTTGGTACCTGTCCCTTGACTTTTCACGGCAAAACTTGTAAAATTGAACTGTTCCCAGAAGGGAGCAAGCCCAGTTTCATACAATCATGCAATCACAAGGAGGGTCTCATTATGAATCTTTCTCGCCGTAACTTTATAAAGATCGCCGGTCTGTCCGCTGCTGCTGTTGCAGGTGCCGCCCTGTTCACCGGCTGCTCCGGTCAGCTCATGCTGCCCGTCCGGTTCTCTGCTACCGTGATCGGTAAAGATATCCAGAAGGCTCTGGACACCAAGCAGTTTTCTGTCGTGGCCAGCCTGAAGCCGGACGCCCAGGAGAACGCCATCAACGCTTTTGTGAGACGTCAGCTTCCCCTGTCTATGTACGAGGTCGATTTCATTGAGCGCAAGACCGATACACTGGACGGCAAGGAGACCGATTATCTGTTCGTTACCCTGAAAAACAGCTAACGGCTCGTCATTCCTTCCTGCAGCTTTGGGACGCGAGATTTTTCGCGTCCCTTTTTGTTTTGACGCACTGCAAAAGACCGGTGTCTCCGTGGCAAAAAGTCAAGAATAAATTACAATAAACTTGTAAAGTTGTATGAACGCACAAAATGAGCCGTGCTATTTGCGGCTTGTTTTGTGCGTTTTTCTGCATTTGGGCATGACAACAGCGCCGGTGGCCTCCGTGGGCTCCGGCGTTCAGCTTTATTGTGCGGCAGATCAGCAGGCGCTCATGTAGCTCCGCAGGAGGGTGGCCGCTGTCTGCCACCCCAGCACCTCCCGTGGATAGTTGTTCATCCACTCCTCTGCCCGGCGTATTTCTGAGATAGGCACCTCATCAAAGTTGGTGCCCTTGGGGAAAAACCGCCTTATTATCCTGTTCATGTTCTCGTTGCTACCACGCTCATGTGGTGCGTGCGGGTGGCAGTAGTAAACGGTGGTGCGCTTTCCTTTCCGGCGGCAAGCCTTTTCCATACCATCGTAGTCTTGAAACTCACAGCCATTGTCCACCGTGATGCTCTGAAACATGGGGTAGAAGTCCTTGCCCAGGCGGCGCTCCAGACCGTTGAGCGCCCGGACCACGCTGGCGGCGGTATGGTCTGGCACCGGGAGGATGATGCCCGCCCTGGTGAGCCGTTCCGTGAGCACCACCAGCGCCCGGCTGGAGCCCACGGTGCCCATCACGCTGTCCATCTCCCAGTGGCCAAAAGTAGTGCGGGAGTTGATGATGGGGTCACGCTTATCAATGCGGGGGCCTTTGGCAGCTCTGGCGGCGTTCCGTTGTTCACCGTATTTCCCACCATAGTGGCGGCGGCCCTTTTCGTGCAGGTGCTCCGGGTTGAGGACCAGGAACACATCACCCCGGTAGATGTAATTGTAGAGCGTGGCCTCACAGACCGTGGTGTCAAACTGGGGCGGCTTTGCCTTGAGCTCTGCCAACAAAGCGGCGGGAGAATAGTGCTCCTCCACAATTTTCTGCTCCACATAGTTTGCAAAGTCAATGTCATTGCCAATCTTGAGGTCCGGTCCCTTGGCCCGGAGGTTTTCCTGGTATTTGCGCTCCGCCATCTCCGGGCAGTAGCACCAGATAAACTCATAGTCAGAGGTCATCTGCTGGGTCCATCCCCGTTTGATTTCGTTGTAGATGGTCTTTTTGCACACGCCCAGCGCCTCAGCGATCTTGGCCTTGCTGTCACCCACCTTGAGCATCTTTTCAATGACCAGGCGGTCCTCCCATTGCAGTTGATGAAAGCCCTTGTAATTCATGTGATACCCTCCTCAAAATATAAAAAAGCGGCGGGGTGATGAACACCCCGCCAGAAAAGGCTTTACTGCCCGTATCGGGTCAGCAGTTCGGTTGTTTCTCCGTCAGGGAGAATGTCAGCCAATGTGCAGTTGAGAGCCAGGCACAGCTTGAGCAGCGTGGCCAGCTTGGCACCACTCAGGTCTTTTGCACCCTGCTCATAATACTGGAGCATCCGGCCATTGATGCCAGCGGCAGCGGCAAGCTGGGACTGTGACATCTGCGCCTCCAGGCGCTTGGTTTGCAGTTTAGAACGGGTCATAGAGCAGCACCTCCGTTTAATGTACTCCGATTATACACCAAAAGGTGTATGAAGTCAAGAACAAAAAAGCGGCCCACGAAAAGTGAGCCACTGTGTCAGTCTTTGCAGTTTTTGAGCCGTTCGGCCAGCTCTGCCAGCACCGCAACATCACGGTCCGCCAGGCCGGTGACATCCACCGTGGTGAGCCGTTCCAGCCCCAGCAGGTAGTCCGTGGACACGCCAAACACCTTGGCCAGGTCCACCAGGCACGCCGGTGATGGCATAGAGAGCCCCTGCTCCCAAGAGTTCACGCCGTTTCTGGTGATGCCCAGCCGCCGGGAAAGTTCCGCCTGGCTCCAGCCCCTTGCCTCACGCAGGGCTTTGATTTTCTCAGCGATCAACTGCACCGCCTCCTCTCATAAATAATTATAGTTTGCACATTTGGTATGTCATTATCAATAAAGGCTCCAATACTTGACACGCAGACAGGGTGCAAACTATAATGGAGAAAAGTCAAGAATAAACAGAAAAGGACGGTGAGCTGGGTGTATATTCGCTATACAACGGAGAGCAGCCGCAGGTGGTCAGTCACGCCGGATGAGGAGGCTTTCTTGGCAGCTCTGGAGGTGGCACTGCGTCAGGGGCATAAAAGCGTAGCATTGACCATCAGCCGCATGGCCAATGGCGCTCTCTCCGTGAGCAGCCCCAGAGCGTACTTGGGAAAAGTCAAATTGCAGGGCCGCAAGACCTGGATGCAGTATATAGTCCGCAATGATGCGGAAAGCATTGAGGGTGCGCCACTGGAGGAGTACATCCACCATCTCAATTTTTGGGTCAAATCAGCATAGGAGGTTTTGACATGTTCGGAAAGAAAAAGGCACCGCTGCCGGAGGGCATCCGGCTCATGCACTATGAGGGCCTGCCCGGCTTTGCCCAGGATGCGCCCTGCTTTATGGAGCAGACGGCGGAGGCGCTGGTGTTCCGCCGGGTGGAGGGCCCCAGCGTGACCCTGCCGCTGGCCAAGGTTGACAGCTTGGACATCATGGATGAGCGCAATTTTGCGGCCAAGTACAGAGGCACCAGTCCAAACACTTCCCGCACCAATGCGGTCAAGTGGTATGCAGTTTTCACCTATGGGGACAAACATGTGGCTGTTTGGTTTTTGGGCGGCAAGGAAAGCAAAGAGCTCTACGCCCTTAAAAAGCAGATAGACAGCACAGGCCAGGACATCACCCTATAAAGCAAAAAAGCCGGAGAGGTTTGACCCTCTCCGGCTTTCGTCTTATTCAGCAGTTTCTTGTTCTGCGGCAAGCTCCTCCGGCGGCGTGCCGGAGGTCTTGCTCAAGATTAGGTTTTTCAATTTCACAAATACATCTTTGGCATAGAGCACATAGGCCGTGAGCAGCGCCAGGTTGGAGGCGGTCATCAAGTTCACGGTCTGCCCATCCACCTCAATGGCGATGATGTCCGGGTTGAGGTAGCCCGCCATATAAAAGGCAATAAAACAGGCCGCCACGATGATGCCCTTGATGATGCCGTTGCGGAGTTTTACCTTGTCAAAACTGCCGTCAAAGAGGGCGTTGAGGCTGCCCAGCACGATGTTGACGGCCACCAGGAGCACCAGGCCAACGGCCAGATGGATGATGGAAGTAGTCATAGATTTCCTCCTTTACCCCACCAGCGTGAGGTCATTGATGTTGACAGCCGCCGTGACCACTCCGTTGATGCCGATGACCACACGGGAGCCGTCAATCTGAATGACGGTGTAGGTGGTGGTGTAGACATAGGAGGCCAGACTGCCGCCGTTGTAGGTCTTGGCTCCCTTGGCCACCTTGACCCTGGAGCCCTTGACGATGGCCGGGACCACTTCCTTGACATCAGCGGCATCCACCCAGCCATAGACGGTGGAGGAGCTGCCGGTGGTCTTGATGAGGTGGTAGGGGTGCTTGCCGGACTTGGCCACAGCGGTGACCTTGGCCTCACCGGGCTTGCAGCTCTTGCCGTTGACGGCCATGGAGCTGATATAGTGCTTGGTGCCCGTAAAGGTCACCACGGAGCCCACAGCAAGCCCAGGAGTGGGCTTTTCATCCTTGCCGGGCGTGGGTGCCTCCCCGCCGCCGGAGGGCGCAGAGGTGGCCCTGGAGGCGTACTTGGGCACGCCAAAGCCCCGGATGTAGCGGCCATTGATGGCCAGCTTGCGGTAGCCAACGGCATCACTCATGTTGCCCTCAATGACCTTAATGGTCTTGCCATCGCAGGACACCACAATACCAACATGGTCCGCAGAGCCGGTGTTGTCCGTGGTGGCGTAGTTGCTGCCGTCCTGCCAGTCATAGAAAATGTAGTCACCAGGGCTGGGTACATAGGCATCATTCTCCACCCAGGAGCCCAGCTTTTTGAAAAGGTCAATGTGGCGCTCACATCCGCACTCCGTGGGGATGATGTCCGTGAGGCCGCAGGCGATGGCCACAGCGGATGCAAAGGTGGAGCACCAGGCATCCGTGTATTTCACCGCATAGCCCCTGGCCAGGGGCTTGTGGGAGTTGTAGAGGTCAATGATTTTGCGGTGGGAGCCGTTGGCCTCTTTGCAGCCCAGATAGCTTACCGCAGTGTCCACAACTTTCTGCCGGAGTTCTTTTTCAGTCATTGAGCATGTCCTCCTTTACTCAATCTTTCAGCACGATCTCAGCGGCCCGGAGGGCCGCATCAGCACCGTACTTGTCCGCAAACTTGTTGAGAAAACGCTGGGCGTATTTCGCCCGGTTTTCATTCTTGCTTTTCCAGTAGTAAAAGCCGCCCCAGGCACCATCTGTCACAAAAGAGGTGCCGGTGAGCGCCGCAATGGCTGTGACATCATGGTCCGTGAGCGTCCCCACTATCGTGGTGATGCAGAGGAGGACGGAAATGCAGATGTGCAGCACCAGCATTTTCTTTGAAAACTCCATGCGCCCTCCTCTCCAGCTCAGGCCTGAGAGGCGGGGCGCTTATCGTCCCGGACCTCAAGCTCATGGATGGTATTGACCAGCGCCGTCACGGTGCCATTGCCGCCCAGAGCATGGTACTCCTTATACATGGCATTGACATTCTCAAGGCCGTGCAGAGTTATCCAGCCACGCTCCTCATAGTGATAATAGGATTGCACGATGCGGTCACGGAGGAGGGCCTGGACCCCCAGCTCTACCGCCTTTTGCCGTGCGTCTGCCTGCTTGTATTTCTTGTAGAGGTAGCCAACGGCGGGGACGGCTACCACAGTGATGATGGTGGAGATGATAGACCAGTAGCTCCTCAGCGTTTCCAGCATCCTTTTTGTCCTCCTGTTGTTCAAAAATGAGAGGGGCACACCACACGGGTGTGCCCCTCCTGCTGGGCTGGGGCTTTAGACCTCAACCTCCAGGTCTGCCAGGATTTCCTCCACCTGCTTACGCAGCAGAGCGGGCACCTGGTCAATGGTCTTGCGGCCCTTGATGATGAGGGTAGCATACACAACAGCCATGTCTTGCACCTCCTTTCTCAACAGAAATAAAGCAAGCCGCAGGCGGAGCTCACGCATCGGTGCTCTCCTCCAGCAGCTTGGCAACAGCGTCACGCAGGTTGGCGGGGACATCATCCAGGGTCTTGAGGCCCTTGCGGATGAGGGCGGCATATACCTTAGCCATTCTCTCCACCTCCTGCCAGCATCTCATAGACCTCCGTGAGGGCCACCTGGGTGTTGGTCAGGTCCTCCTCCGTTGCCTGGAGCCGGGTCTTGAGCTCTTTGTTTTCCTTGGTCAGTTCCTCCAGGGAACGCTTGCGCTCATGCTTTGCCTTGAGGCTTGTGTTGTCATAGTAAACAGCCATTATTCAAAAGCACCTCCGATGTTAGAAATATAGCCGCCGGTGTCGCTGGCTCCACGCTCAACAGAGAGCTTGAAATTGAACGCAAAGCCGTTGGCGGCGGTCTTATTGGTAAACACATGGTTTGCGCCATTCTTGACATCCGCCGTGGCATCCTCCCAGACGGGGGTGGTGTCCTTGGCGTTGTTGGTGACCAGCACCTCCATGACCGCATCCGCAGGCAGGGTGCCCACGATGTTCATAACCATCACAGAAATGGCATCATCCGCCGCCAGCGGCGCTGCCAGCGTGACAGTGGCCTTGGTCACCTTTTTGGCAAAGGTCACCGTGTAGGCGGCGCTGTCAGCCTTGCCGTCAGAGGCCACCACCTTGAGGGTGTGGGAGCCGTTGAGGATTTTCTGCCAGTTGGCAGCCGTGACAGCTTGGAATGTGTTGACCTGGCCCAGGGTTGCGGTGTAGGTGCGCTTGAGCACATTGTCCAGGTACTCCTTGACCGTCACAGTGTCCCCGTCCACATCGTTGACCGTGTACTGGAAGTTAAAGCCCGCCGTCTTGGTGCCCAGGTTGGAGCCATTGGCCGTGGAGCTGGTGATGGTGGGCGCAGTGTTGACGGACACAGTGCCGTCATCGCTCACAGAGAGGGTGGAGGGGAGAGTGAAAGCGGGGCGGGACCCGTAGGTGCTGGTGCAGAGGTTGCTGCCGACACCGCCATTGGTGTCCAAGTAAACGGCGTAGTCGGTGTCGTCCGTGTACGGGGAGCGGGTCCACTGAACAACGGCGGAGCCGTTCATGTAGGCGATCTGGAGAGAGCTGGCGATTTCCAGCGCCGTGCCCTCCACATTAAACCAGCTTGCCGATCTGTTCAGCTCAGTGGCAGACAGCAGGAAAATGGCCCGCTGGAGCGTGCCAACGGTGTTGTTGCCGTTGCCGGGGGTGTACTTGATTTTTGTGGTGCCGATGACCCCACGGATGTCTGCATCAAGCAGGTTTTTGTAGGTGCCGTTGAGCCAGCTATCAATGGCGCTGGAGGCGTAGGCATTGACATTGGAGCTGTGCCACTGGCGGGTGTCATAGCAGTCCTTGCGGACCACCAGCGTGCGGCCCATGCCGTTGAGGGAGTTCTCATAGTTGTGCTTGGCAACATAGAAGCTCACCAGCTTGCCATTTTCCTTGAGCTGGATGATACTGCCCACAGCTTTGTTGCCCAGGGTGGTTGTGGCCATAGATCAGATTTCCTCCTTTAGAATATTTTGCACACGGTCCCGCACCTGTTGGCGCAGGGCCCAAGTGTTGCCATGTGCGGCGTGGGCATCCCACGCCTGCCAGGATTGCAGGATTTGCTCACGGGTCACCAGGCCCGCCGGGTATTCCTTTTCCCAGTGGCGGAGCTTGGCACGCATCCGCTTGATGCTGCTGTGCCGCAGCTTGCGGATGACCTTGCCGCTCTCCGTCAGGTAGGTGTGAAAGCCCAAAAAGTCAATGCCGTTGCGGATGGGAAAGATTTGGGTTTTCTCATTCAGTTCCAGCCCCAGGCTATCCATGTAGGCCCGTATTTCCCGGAGGCAGAATTGCAGGTATTCCTTGTCCGGGTGGATGAGGAAAAAGTCATCCATGTAGCGGCCATAGTATTGGATGTGGAGCTGTTCCTTGATGAAGTGGTCAAAGTCATCCAAGAACAGGAGGGCAAAGAGCTGTGATGTCTGATACCCCAGCGGCAGGCCGTCAGAGCAGTCAATATAGATGCAAAGCAGGTCATAAACAACAGGCTCAAGGTCCAGCTTTTTGAGCTTTTCCTTGAGCTTGCCATGGTCGATGCTTGCAAAGAAATGGCGGACATCACACTTGAGCACCCAGCCCTCAGCGGTGTGGTGCTTATTCCAGTAGTCCGTGAAAAATCCTTTGAGCCGGTCCAGGCCGAAGTGCAGGCCCTTGTTCTTTTGGGATGCGTAGTTGTCCAGGATGAAACTGCGGGTGATGCGGTCATAGAGGAGATTGTCCACTATGGCGTGCTGGACCACCTTGTCCACAAAAGCGGGTGCCTGCACCAGCCTTTTCTTGGGCTCATAGACATAGAACACACGAAACACACCGGGTCTGTAAATCTTGGTTTTTAGGATATAGACCAGGTTGACGATGTTCTCAAGCAGGCGCACCTCATAGTGTGCGGTGGCGGCTCTGGAGCGTTTGCCCCGCCGGGCGGCCAGGTATGCCGCATAGATCACCGCAAAGGTGCATATTTCAGAAAATTTCATACAAACGGATGGCCCCCTATCAGTGTTCGGCTGGCCAGCCTCTCCTCATGCGCTGTGTAGGTGCCGCATGATAGGACCAGTAGCCCCGCCACTTTTCTGGAAAGCAGCGGGGCATCAGCGCAATGTGTTTGCCTTGGCATCACCAAGGCTGGGTATGACCTCCTTTGATGTGATGGACGGCACGGTTTTGGGCTTTGGGCCTACTCAGTCAGGCCTTACCATCAGAGCGGGGCGGGACCCGTTGGTGTTGGTGCAGTTGTTGTTGTTGACATTGCCATTGGTGTTCAAGTAAACGGCGTTGTTGGTGTTGTTCGTGTTCGGGGAGCACAGTAGAAAAATAGGTCATACCCAAATATAACAGCTCTCGGCTGGTATATCCTTTCAGGGGTTGCGGGCCAGGGCCTCAGCAATTTGCTGGGCCATCTGGCCCATTTTGGCAAGCTCCTGGTTGGCCTTTGCCTCACGCAGAGCGGCGGCACGGTTGCTGTCATTGCGTTTCCAGTTGAAAGCCTTTTGACGGACCGGGCGCACCAGCTCTGCCCAGTAGTGGCACTGGTCACCAGAGATGTACTTGCGCTTATAGCTCAGGTTGATGTACTGGTTGAGAGTGTCGCAGAGGACGATGACCTCATCAAGGTCCTTGAGGCGTTCCTCATACTCAGTTTCAAAATAACGGCCATCAGCGGAGTTGCATTTCTGGAGGATGGCGCTGGCCATGCGCTGCATGTCAGCGCACATGTGGAAAGTCTGGCTCTTGGGAAAGTGAGGCTTGCCGTCATCCTTGATTTTCTCAAAGAGCTCCTTTTCCACCATCTGGCCGTTCTCCATCACATAGGCCTTGACCTTGGTGTATTGGGGCTCTTTGACCTTGACCCGCTGGATGGTGTAGTCCAGCAGATCAGTGGCAAGCGGTATGATGTCATAGTTGGGCACTTAAAACTCAATCCTCCCTTGGCTTTCATTCCACACACCAGTGACCACCACGCCGGAGAGGCTGGTGAAAGCCACGCTCCAGGAGTTGCCGGTGACATTGGTGTCATATTTCAGCTCCAGCGTGCGGACACGGGTGGCCAGGCCGGAGAGGTCCGTGGTGTTGGTCTGGACCTGCCCCTCCAGTGTGGTCACTCTGGAGCTCAAAGGAGAAACCAGGGCCTTGACCTTTGCCCAGAGGCGTGCTGTCTGGAGGTCATCAAGGTAGGGCCTTTTTGCCATGTCATTGGCCTCCTTTACTTGCAGATATTATCCAGCTCTGTGTTGGAAATGGCCACAAGGTCCTCCGCAAGCATGTAGGCGGACAAGTCCATCGTACCGGCCAGCACATCCCATGTGGTGCCGTTCCAGGCCACATTGTCACCGGCGTTGACCCCGTGGGCCGCATCGGCATTGACAATGTTCCACACATCGCCTTTCTTGTTGCCGGTGGTGGGCAGGTCTGCATAGGTGTCCTTGGAGCCCTTATATTCAAGGGCGCTGGACATCTTGGCATCCACCTCATCCTTGGTGTAGGCATCTGCAATGCCGTAGCCTGCCAAAGAGGTGGCCGGGCTCTGCTTGCCTGCCGCCAGGTCATAGGCAGCTTTGACGGCGCTGGGCGTGGCGGCCTTGGTGGTGCTGGTGTCATCGGTGGCGCTGGAGAGCTGCACCACGCCTTTCTGGTTGGTGGTGCCGTTCTTGACGGAGATTTTGCCGCCGCTGACATCCACATTGGTGCCAACAGTCACGCCTCCCTTGACGGAGGCGCTGGCATCCGGCAGGGTGTAGTTGTTGGCGTTGGCCTCCACGCCGCCCAGCTTGGCCTTTTCCTCGTTGGTGTAGTCATTGGCACTCAGGCCCTTGCCCTCCACCTTGTCCACCTTAGTGGTGTCAGAGGGGTGCACATGGTCACCACGGGCAAAAGCGGTTTCCGTACCAGCGGCAGCGGTGCCGTCCATCTTGGGCACGGTGCTGGATGCGGCAGCGCCCTCCGGCACATCCTTGGCAGTGATGAAACCGCTGTCATTGGTCAGATCAGAGGTCTTGCTGGGCAGCTTGATGTTGGCAATGGCCGTGGCCACATAGGTCTTGACCTTACCCCACAGGTAAAGTACACCATTTTCATCAAGCGCTTTCTTGCTGTTTGCCATTTTGGCTGTCCTCCTTATGTGAGTAGTTTTTCAAGCTCCAGGTTTGTGATGGGCAGGATGTCTGCGTCACTGCCAGGAGCGCCCTGGGGGCCTTGTCGGCCCCTCAAATTGACAGGCTTGGGGTTTTCTTTGTTGCCGTCATTGGTCCAGCTCAGGGTGCACTCATCGCCCTCCACAGAGGGGTAAAAAGTGGTGCCGTCAATTCCTTGCTTGCCGGTGTTGACATACTGCACGGAGCCAAAGCTGGCGTGCATCATGCCGCCGGTGGAGAGCTTGACCGCAATGACCCTGGGCGTGGTTTCAAAGTTTACTGCATAGGTCACATTAGATCACCCCGTCCTTGAATATCTCCCCCACATTGACCCGCATGGGCTCACTGGCAATGGCGTTGTCCAGATTGTCCCGCAGGCGGAGTTGCACCCAAACAGGCTCAAGCTCCGAAAAGAGGAGCGTGTCCTCCTGGGAAAGCGGCAGCGTGATGATGCCGCTTTCTTTGTCATAGGTGACAGCAGTGAGGTCCTTTTCCAGCACAGTTTGCCTGTTCTGCTGAAAAGTGATATACAGGGCAGATATAGTGATTGCCTCCGGCAGCTCAAAGGTCAGCACAGGGTTTGTGCCTCTCCGCATCTTGTTCACCTCCGCATCTTAAAACTCAATTCGGCCAAGTTCCTCATTCCATACGCCGGTGACCACTACATCCGTCAGCGTAACAAAGGTGACCTCAAAGCTGCTGCCGGTGACATTGGTGCCATATTTCAGCTCCAGCGTCTTGAGGCGGCTATCCAGCCCCGTGAGGTCCACACGGATGCTGGCGTGCGCTGTGTCGGAGTTGTTATGCTCATTCACAGCGCCCCCCACCAAAGCGTTGACCTCCGGCTTGGTGTAGACATCGCCCTGCTGCACAGCATTGAGCGCCAGCGCCCGGATGTCGGAGTGGCTGGTGCCGTTAGTGTTGTGCTCTGCCAGGGCGCTCTCCATCTCCGCCCGGCTCACCGTGTCCAGGGCCGGGGTGATGGTGAAACTGACAACGGAGGCATCCGCTACCACGATGTGCATAATCATGGTGAGCTTGCCGGACACGCCGCCATCCGTGGACACCTTTTCTGTGTCAGGGGTGTTGCAGATGGCAATGAGCGTGCCGTCATCGTCAAAGAGGCCCATCTCACGGATAGTGAAACCACCCACGCTGTCATCAATGGTGATTTTCACATCAATCATGTTGGCGTTGGTGGTGCTGACTGCGGCGCTGGCCACATCGCCCTCCCACTTTTTGCCCCGGAGGGCGGTCTGGGCCACGGTGGGCTCATAATACTCACCGCCGCCGTCACCGGCAGCAGCGGTCTTGATGTTGACCTTGCCGCCGTTCAAGATACACTTGGCGATCAGCGCAGCGCCCGCCGTGGTGATAACGGTGCCATAGTTTTTGGTTTCATTGGGCATAGTGCTTTTTCCTCCTATTCTTGTGGGTAAATCTCCACAGTGTTGTGATACTCCAGAGCGCCCACAGCAATGGACTTGCCGGTGCTTTCCATTTCATGGACCATCATGGGCCAGATGTTGACCTCATCCTCATACTCGGTGTAAACGCCGCAGGTGATGGTGCCGTATGACTGCAAAAAAGATGTCATCAGCACCCGCATGTTGGCCGGGCGTACCATGAGGAGCATGTCCAGGATTTCCGCCGCCAGGGCATCCGCATCCGGCAGGACGGTGTAGTCAAGCTGGATGTTGATGGTGTAGTCCACAATGCTCTCCTCATGCCCCAGCTCACCGCAGAGGCCGGTGAGCCAGTTCTTGAGCCAGGGCAGAGTGTAGGGCAGCTCCAAGTTCCACAGGGCCTTGATGCGTGCCTTGCGGACCTCCAGTGTGTCCGTGTCTTTGGGGCGGATATTCAGCTCACGCTCCCACACGGCCACGCCGCTGGCCGTTGCCGTGTCCAGGAATTGGTTGGCAAGGACCAGGGCCAGAGCGTCCCACGCAATGGAGATTTCTGGCTCGTTTGCGGCATTGATGGCTTGAAACTCAAGCACCTCACGAAGCACCGGGGGGAGGTAGTCAAGGAGCTTTCTATCCATTGATGTCCCCCCTCACCGGGATGCTGTCCGCACCCAGCGCAAGGTTTTCCTCCTTGCCATTGATCTGCGTGTCAGCAATGTCCGTTATCATGTCGGAGCACTCGGAGAGGATGCGGCTTTCAATCTGAGAGATGCGGACGGTCAAGTGGTCCGAAGTGGCCCAGGTGCCTGCCAGCTCTGCAAAGTAGCCATCAATGACGGCCTCCACATAGCTTTTGATGGCCTCCCAGTTCCAGCCGGAGGCATAGGTCAGATTGAGCGTGATGCTCACCGGCACCGGCTCCACGCCGGTCACATGGACAACATGGCCGATGGGGGCAAGCCCCAGACCCTCCCCGGCGTTCTCAGTGGGGTCCACCGCCGTCTGCACCTCATCAATGAGGGTTTCAGACGGAGCAGTGTTATTGGATGCCAGCAGCACCAGCTTGACGGTGCCGCCCACCGTCAGCTTTTTGTTGAGCGCCGCCGTGTAGACAGCGGTGAGCCAGGCCGCCACGGGCTCACTGAGCCCCGCAATGGCGCTGGTGTACCAGGCTGTGACAGCGGCATCCGGGATGAGAGTGGACGGTGCAATGTCCCCATTCCAGACTGGGTGCACCTTGACGGCGGAGATGCCGGGCATGGCTTTCACCTTTTCGATGTAGTCAGCCTGGTTGCCGCCAAAGGCCTGGGACTTGAAGCTGTCAAGGACACGCTGGCGGAAAACCTCCGTGTCCTCCTCATCATCTCCGGGGATTAGCAGCTCCACCAGCTCTGCATGGGTCAGCCCGTCCACATACTCAATGGGGATGAGCTGGCCGGTGTAGCCGTTGGCTTGGGCCCCTGCTGTTTCGCAGGTGACCCGGTGGCTCAGGCCGGTGGCGGTGTCCTCGGAGGTGTCCATGCGGGCCGTCACCACAAAGTTTAGGTCCTCGCAGGAGAAACGGGTGCCCACCGGCACCTCAATGTTAAACTCCGCCCGGAACACTGCGGCGCTGGGCGGGTAGGGGCTCATGTTACGGTCAGCGGCCCGCTTGATGAGATATTCACGGGGCGCTGTTGCCAGGTATGTGGCGGTGAAAACGAAGTCCAGCCCAATGTAGAGCTGGGCCAGCTCCGCCATGGACGGAGCCACACCGTTCATCACCATGGAGCCCTCCCGCTTGTCGATGCCGGAGGACACCCTGGCCAAGGCGCTGGCCAGCAGCGCCTCATAGGTCTTGGTTTCAAACATGGTTAAATCTCAACCTCCTTTGTGGCCTCCAGCTCTCCGTAAATGGTGTAGACGGTAAAGCGGACCAGCACGGACTTTCTGCCGGTTTCAAAGGTCCAGTCATCCACGCCGGTGATGCGGTCATCCTGCATCAGGGCATCCGTGATGCGCCTTTTCATCTCACTCATGGCGTAGTCCATAGGTTGGCCGATCAGGTCAACCAGCTCGGAGCCATAATTGCGGGAATAGATGGGGTAGGCGTAGCGCTCCACATTGAGGATGAGATAGACCGCTTGGCGCAGGGCCTCCCGCTTGTCGGTCATGCCCGCCACCCGCTGCCCCTCAATGTCCAGCTTGTGAGTATAGCTGGGCTGCTCCTCCAGCTCAAAGCCGATGAGGTCAAGGTTTTCTCCAGTTGTCGGTAGCGTTCCCATCAAGGTGCCTCCCATCTGTCCAAGACAATGTATTTTTGCCCGCCATCACAGGAGATGAGGATGACCTTTTCCCCTGCCTTGAGGGCCAGGTGCACCTTAAAGGTTTTCCTGCCCTTGTAGGCGTGCTGGTGGGCGGCAAAAGCAGCCTCTCCGCTGCCGCCGCTTTGGCTTTCCGTCTGGTGGTCCACCGTCATGTCCACATTGAAGTCCCGGACATTGTTGGTGAGGATGAGCTGGGCCTCCGTCAAGGTCTTTTTCTGGTCCACCTGGATTTTCAGCGGGGAGGCGGATGTCACAGTGCCAAAGCTCACGGCCATGGGGCCGTCCGCCTTGACCGCCTCCACCGCCGCCTGTTTCACAGCACGGACCAGCTCATTGATGTCAAGCGACAAATGTACCACCTCGCATTTTGAGCTCCATGAGGTGCTGCCCATCGTTGAATGTGTGCTTGACCTGTTCGGCCATGAGGTAGTTGGACACATTGATGTCACCCAGGCCCAGCATGACCACCAGCAGCGTGCCCGCCCTCACACGGATGTCACCAAGGACATCCTGGAGCTTGAGGGTGCGGGTCTTGGTGTTGTAGAGGTCCAGGAGAGCGTCCGCCATCGCCTTGGCGTTGGCCTTGCTGTCCAGTTTCTCATAATATTGCAGGACACCCCATTGATTGATGTGGGAGCCGTCCTGGGCAATATAGATTTCCCGCTTGCCGGTTTCCTTGTTCTCATAGGAGAGCTTGATTTTGTCATAGGTCTGGGTGGCAATGGAGCTCTTATAGTCGTAGTCACCGGCGGTGTCCTCATCCACAAGCATGTTGAGTTTCATGTTGCCCAGGCTCTTGAGGGTCAACTTTCCAACATTGTCATAGAGCACATACATCTGCCCGGTGGCCTTTAGGGTTTCGTCCAGGGCGTTTTGGATGATGTCAAACAGGGTTTGATTGTCCTCCACACGGCTGGCGATCTTGTAGCCCGTGTCCTCAAGCTCTCCCACATTGAGCTGGAAGTCCTCCGCCACCATTTTGATGACCTCAGAGGCCGTCTTGTTGGTGTAGACATAGGTATCTTTATTCTTGAGGTAATAAAGCTGGTCATACACCACACACTTGATGACATTGGGGTTGTTGCCCTTGCGGGATTTCTCAAAGACAAAGCCATAAAAGACGGGGGTGCCGTCCACGGAAAAACGGCAGGGGTCCCCCTCTTGAAAGCTCAGGCCTGGGGTCTTTACCACCTCAAAGGTGAGCTTGCCTGGCTGGCCTTTGCGTTCCCACTCAATGGTGACACCCTCCACCGTGGGTGGGTACATGATATTGCTACCATGTTGTATCAGCAGCTCATAGCTCATGGGATGGTGAGCACCTGCCCAGGATAGATGAGGTTGGGGTTGCTGATTTTGTCCGTGTTGGCCCCGTAGATTTTGGTGTACTGGGCCCCAGCGCCATAATACTTGGCGGAGATAGCCCAGAGGGTGTCACCCTTTTTCACGGTGTAGGTCTTAGCGGAGGGGGCCGTGCTGGCATCCCGCTCCTTTTCCACGGTCACGGTCTGCTTGCCCGTGTCGGTGCTGGGCTGTTCGACCTTGGCCGTTTTCGTGCCGTAGGAGCGCCATTGCTTGAGGTTGATGTCCACGCTGACATCCAGGCCCTCCTTGGCATCCTCCGTGATGTTGTAGTCCTCCACGCTCATGGTCATGTTGGTGTCGAACAGCCGCCGTCCATCCGGGGAGCGCCGCACCAAAATAAACTGGGTGGTGCCCTTGGAGGTCTTGAGCCGTTCCAACACGCCCATGTAGTAGGACGGGGACCGGCTGCCGGTGAGCATTGAGAGCGTCACCGGCAGCACGATCTCACTCAGCCCAGGGGTGCGGAGGAAATTGATTTCACCCTCATTGAGCAGCGTGAGCGTCTTATTTTTGCCCTTGATTTTTACGGTCAGCTTGGCGGGAGTGGGCCACTCCACGCCGCCCAGGTAACAGGAATAACTCATGCGTGCACCCCCTCAGCAGCGGTGACCAGCGCCTCAGTAAAGCCCTCGGTGAGCTGGCTGATAACGCCGTCCAGATCAGCACTGCCGTCAATTCTGTTGGTCATGCCGGTCATGTCAATCTTGACCTCTGCGGTGGTGAAGCGGTTGACTGCATCCCTTTCTGCGATGTCCCGCAGGTATTCAAGCTGTTCCTCTGTCACGGCCAGAGCATCAGCGGTCTTGCCGGTATTGTCGGCGGTCAGCCCGGTGTTGTCAGCAATGCTGCTCAGGTCAAAACCGCTGCCAAGGTCCGTGCCGCCGGTTCCGCCTCCGCCGAAGTCAAAGAAACTGCTCACCTTATCAGCCACACCGTCACCCCACGATGCACCGGCCTTGAAAGCATCAGAGGCCCAGCTATCCGTGAATGTGTCAAAGGTGTTGTAGCCTTTGGTGAAAGCGTCCCCGATGTTCTGGTACTCCTCAACACTGCCATAGGCCTCCGCCGATTTTGCGGCATATTCATCCGCCTTTGCGGAAATGCCGGAGTAGTCAAACTCGACAAAGGGCAGCTTGTTCAAAGCCGCACAGATGCCCTCTACAACGGTGAGGGCGGTAGACAGCAAGCCGTAAAACCAGCCTTGCACATTGGAGATGACATTGTGGAAAGCGGTGCCGATGTTGGAGCAGCAGGCACCCAGAGCGTTCCAGATGCCAATGGCCACATTGGCCACCACAAGCATGGCGTTCCACACGGCTTGAATGGCCACATTGATGCCGCCGGTGATAACTCCAAAGCCCGTGGCCGCCACGCCGGTGGTTTTAGCAATCCAGTTGCACAGGGCGATGATGCCCGCCACAAGGGCGATGACCCCCACCACTATCCAGGTGATGGGGCAGGCCAGCAGGGCCGCATTGAGGCCGTACTGTGCCGCCGTAGCGGCAAAGGTTGCCCCGGTGCTCATCATCTCTGCCGCCGCTTTCACGCCAGCAGAGAGCGCCACAGCGCCATTGATGGCCTGAGTGATGAGCGCCACAGCGTTGTAGGCCACAAGTGCAGCCACAAGGCCCCAGGCAATAGGCTCAATCACAGACCAGTTATCAACCACGGCAGAGCCGATGTTGACGAACACATCAAGGATGCCGGAGGCAAGGGCCGTGATGGTGGCCAAGGCGTTCAAGGCTCCGTCCACCACCGTGCTGAATTGCTCACTGTTGGCCAGCTTGTTGAGCTTGTTGAGAACGGGGTCCAATGTCTGGAGCGCCCGGTTTTGCATGTTGGTCCAGATTTGCGCCCAGGTCATGGGCATACTCTCAAACTTGGCGTTGGTTTCATCTGCCACAGAGAAAAGGGCGTTTTTGACCACCTCGGCGGTAACCTGGCCCTCCTGGGCATATTGCTTGATGGAGCCCTCTGCAATGCCCATGTACTGCTCAATGGCTCTGGCGATGCCGGGCGCATTTTCAAGGATGGAGTTTAGCTCCTCACCTCTCAGAGCGCCTGCCGCCATTGCCTGGGTGAGCTGGAGCATGGCCGCCGCCTGCCCTTGGGCGGATGCGCCGCCAATGGTAAACTGGCGGTTGACCTGCTCCATAAAAGCAATGAGCTCATCATTGGAGCTGAAAGCGGCTCCAGCGTTTGCGCCCATGCTGGCAATAGCAGATGCCGTGTCAAGGTAGGCAGCTCTGGAGCGCTGGGCAGAGGCCATGATTTTGGCCTCCAGCTCATCCACGCTGCCGCCGTCATCCACAAGGAAAGACAGGCGGGCGGTGGTGCTGGTCATCTGGTCAGAGAGGCCGATGAGCTTATTGAGCCCGGCACCGGCGGCCAGTGTGGCCACCAGGGTCTTGACCTTGCCCAGCATACCATCTGCCAGGGAGCCGCCGGTGCGGAGGCCTCGGTTGAGGTTTTCCTCCTGCTCTGCGGCTCTGCGGTAGCCGTCCGCCATCTCCTGGATTTCGGCGTTTGCTCCCACAAGCTGGGAGCGTGCTTGTGCGATCTGGGCGGCATCAACAGCTCTGCCAGAGGCACGCTGGACCTGCTCAAAGGCGTTGAGCGTAGTGTCAAGTGCGGAGGTTATCCTCTTGAGCACGGCGCTCATCCCGTCATTGAGGACCATTTGCGATCTGATAGTTGCCATAGTTTCACCACCTTGGGAAAAGCTCCCGCCCTGTATCGCTCAGGGCGGGAGCCTTACTTGCGTTTTGCTTTGTTCTTGAGTTCCGCCTCTTTTTTCCGCTCCGCCGCACAGCGGGCATCAATAGAGGCGATGACAAAAGCACGCTCCTTGACGGGCAGGCTCAAAAACTTGGACGGCTCCCAGCCAAACTTTTGCAGACAGAAGTGTGCATAGCTGGCCTCTGGGTCACCGTCCTCTATTAGTTTTTTGCCTCATCAACCAGCTCATTCTCAGTCTTGAAACCGTTGAGCTGGAAAACTTCCGTCACATAGTCATCAAACTCACCGCCGATGAGCAGCTTGCCCAGCAGCTCCTCCGGCTTGGCAACACCCCAGTCATTCTGGAGCTCTGCGTTGCTCAGGTCCGGGAACACTGTGCAGCGGGCGCACACCTTGGCCTGGAAAGCGTAGCTATCAAGCTGCTGGGTGTACTGGCCCTTTTTGCCGGGCACCGGCACCTGCCGGACGCAGGAGTTGCGGATGCGGGCGTATTCATCAGCGGAGATGCAGCAGATTTCCCACAACATGGGCTTGCCATCCTCCCCCTTGAAACGGGGGGAGGCGGCAAACTTGTAATTTTCGATCTGCTCAACATTGGCGTGCATAAATGCGGACAGGTTACTCATAGATGATTTCCTCCTTTAGTTGGCCGCCCTTACATATAGGACGGGTTGGTGTGCTTTTCGGGGCGGGTGAAGCTGTCGCAGTAGCCCTCAAGGGTCTGCTCCACAAAGTCACCCTCTGCGTTGAACATGGACAGCAGCACATCACCGTCCAGCACGCAGTTGTTGTAAATCTTGGTGCTCCTGCCAACGGAAGTGGCGGGGTCATCGTTGGAGGTCTGGATGTCAAAGGTAGGCATCACACCCGTCTTGATGAAGTCCTCAACCACCTGGTCAAAGATTTCCGTGCACTTATAGACCGTCATGGAGAAAGCCAGGGCAATGGTTTGGGCCTTGTGGCCGATCACGGGATTGCCCAGACGGTAGACTTCCTTGGTGTTGATGGAGGCCTTGCCCTCAAACTCCTTGGCCATCAGCATGGAGTAGCGGGTGCCGTTCAGCGTCACAAAGCACTCAGCAAAGTTGGCGCTCACGGCATCCTGGGTGTTCATAGAGATTTTGTCAGCCATGTGTCACAATCCTCCTTTACTGAATGATAACGCTCATGTAGAGCTGGGCCATGGCGTTGATGATGTTGAGGCCGTTGATGGTCAGCAGCACTGCCTTTTTCTTGTCGCCCTGCTCACAGGTCACCGTGTCGGGGTCAAAGTTCTCAACAGCACGGATTTTCTCAAGCTCCTGGATGAGCTTGACCACATCGCCCCACAGGGAGGCACGGCCAGAGGCATCATTGGGCACGGTGCCAACATAGCGGGTGTTGAACAGCACCGCCGTGTCATTGGCGATCTGGTCACACACACGGATGGTCTGGTTGGACTGGAAAACCTCTCCCTTGGTGTCGGAGAGGGTCAGCAGGGTGTTGATGTCCTCCAGCACACGGGTGACCCCGTTGACATTGTGGAACATAAACTTACCCGCCTTGAGAGCCGCCTCAAGCGCTGCCTGGGTGTATTCGGTGTCCAGAATGAGCTCACCGTCATACTTGGCATTGGTGAGGGACTTGTTGACGGCCACGCCAGCATGTGCGCCAGTAGTCCAGTAGACCACCGCCTGGGTGTCCACATTGGCAATGGTGGCGTGGGTGGCGGTGTTCCACACGCCAATCACGCCCTCATAGTCAGCGCTGGGTTTCCAGGCCACAAGCTGGAATTTGGCACCCACCTCATCCCTCATGCGCTGGGTGTACTTGACATACAGATTGACCACGGTGCTCTCCGTGGCCGGGCAGCACAGGGTGTTGAAAGCATAGGCCTCCAGCTTATCCAGGAAAGCCTGGTGGTCCTCGCCGGTGACTGCCGCATCATCAGCGCCGCCGGTCAGCTTGGTGCCCGCAGTGGCCGCCAGCGTGGCGCTGGTCTTGAAAACCACATAGTCATTGGCCACCAGATCAGTGACCGCCTTGACCGTCTGGGTGTCAACACACTGGCCGTCCAGGTAGGTGCTCACATCCCATGCGCTGGTGTCATCGACATTGGAGGCGATGACAATAGAGAGGTCATTGCCACGCACACCGGGGTACTTGGCATCCGCATAGGTGCAGCTTGCCTTTTCGCCGTTGCCCAGCCGCCAGCAGTAGACGGTGGTGGCGTGCTGGAAAATCTCACGCAGGGCCAGCAGTTTGGGGTGGTCATACCCATAGCCGAAGATGGCCTTGCTGTTCTTCTGAAACTCACCAGAGGTGACGGGGAAAACCTCACCCTCCGGGCCCCAGCTCAGAACAAAGGGTGCTGCCGCATAGCCTCTGTCAGACAGAGTGGCGGATGCCTTTGCCACGCTGGAGAAATTGATGTAGCTGCCGGGCAGGACCTTGTTCTGGGTCAGCCAGTTACCTCCGCCAAGAGCCATTTATCTCACCTTGCCTTTCATAAACTTTTCAATCAGCGCATCCACCTCATTCAAGGTGTAGGTCTTGCCATCCTCCAGCAGTGCGCCGATCAGGTCCCGCCGGTGGACATATCTCTGAGAGGCCACCAACTGCGCCTTGGTAAAGGCGGCGGCATTGGCCTCCGTGGTCTGGGTTTTTGCCATTGGCTTATCCCTCCTCATTGATTTTGAGAGTTTCCATGTTCTCCTGCTCCAGCGGGACACGGACGAAGTGGTCATAGCTCAAAAGTACATGCAGGACATCCTCCGCCAGTGTCCACTCACAGCCGGTGGCGTGGATGATGTCCCCCTCCGGGGTTGTGATGCTCCCCAGGACAAAGGACAGCCGGTGTGCCATGCCATAGCACTCCGCATCCCCAGCCTTGGGGTAGTAAATCACATCCACCGTGGGTGTCCGCTTATACCTCTGGCCCACCTCTTTGGCGTGACCGGCACCAGGCATGATGACATTAAAATCTCCGGGCTTGAGCCCTTGTTTGACATTCCCGCCATGCACCTGGGCGGCAGGAAAAGCGGCGTGGAGTGCAAGGCTCACGCCGTCATAGATGCTGTTGAAATTGATTTCAGCCATTGAATACCTCCCGTAGCAGGGCCTCCAGTTTTCTCTCAATCACGCCCGGCGCAAGCCTCTCAAGGTCCTGCTCGGACAGGGTGAGGAAATACTGGCCCGGCACCCAGCCGTCACCGCCCCGTGTTCGGTGGCCAAACTCAACATAGCTGGCATATTCCACAGGGTTGATGACCTCAATGATGTAGGCGTTGCCGGACTTTCTGACTGGCAGTGCCTCAGCGTAGGCTTTCGCATCATTGCTGCCGCCTCTGCTGGCAGCATCCGCTTGGGTTTTGGATGTCCAGCCCCGGCGCAGGGTGCCGCCCTTTTTGCCACTGGATTTTGGGTACTGCCCCACAGGTGTGCGGGGAATGACCAGCGCCAGCAGGCGGGCGGCCAACTCCTTTGACACCTCCGTGCAGAAACGGTCCATGTCCATGCTCTGGAGCGTGGCCAGACTGTCACGGAGGCGCTGGAGCTGCTTATAATCGCAGTTTCCCCAGTTCATCAGGCCCACTCCTTGAAAAGCTCCAGCGGCACCTCTTGGTGGCAGCTATACACTGCGCTCTTGCCGCTCCGTTCATAGTCACGGGTCATGCCGTTCTGGGTCACTGTGATTTTAGACCCCTCCGGGATGTCCACGGAGGGGTCAATGTAGAGCACCACACTTTGGGCCACCTGGGCGGCCTCCTCGTTGGGCTCTGTACTCACCACAGACTTGTGGGAAATGCGGCAGCGGATGTCTGCCGCCAGGATGCGCTCCTGGGGCTCCGTGCGGCCATTGGCGGGATTGAGCACCCCGTCCAGCACGGTGATGGTTGCCTTGCCCACCCAGAGGCTCTGCACGGCCTTTTTGTGGGCGGGGCTCCCCACTACCATCTCATCCTCCGAAAAGCCGCCAGCATACTCTCAGGCGGGCGCATGAGCCCTGCAAGCAGGGCATCAAAGCGGGCCTCAGCGCTGCTGGCTCCATCACTGGCTCCAGCAAAGGTGATGGCCACATCACCCTCCGTGATGCTCTTGGCCGGGGCGGAGAAGTCAAAGCCCTCCAGCCCGTCCAGACCACCGGCGGCTTTCTTATCATAGAGGAATTGCCCGGCCACCATATCCACATGGACATAGAAAAGGCCATCCGGCAGCACCCTTTGATTGATGTCTGCCAGGATGTCCTTTTCACACTTGTCTATGAGGAAATTGAGGCCGGTTTCGTCATTGTCCGTGACGGTGTAGCCCAGCATGGCCAGCCGGGACACCACGGCCTCATACACGGTCATGGTTTAGCCTCTGGACTTGATGCGGGCGATGGGGATAACCTTGTGGTTGATGTAGGAGCGCTGGCTCTCAGTGGCCTCACCAGAGTGGACCAGAGCCCAGTTTGCACCATCGGATAGCTCCGCATCCGTGGGGGAGAGGGTGGTCTGGCTGGTCTTTTCGTAGGAGATGCCCTTGGGGGCAAACACCTTGCGCTGGCGGGTGTAGAGTGTGTCCTGGCCACCGTTCTTGGCGGGGTCACGGGACATCTCATAGGGCACCTTAGCACCCAGGTCCTCAAAGTTGATGGAGCCCTCACCCAGGACATAGCTGGTGTATTCCTCACCGGCAGGGACATCCACCTCATAATAGGTGGCAATGTTGTCCACGCTGGGGGAGGCCACAGCGTTGTACTTGGTGCCGCTCTTGATGTAGTAGGTCTTGCCGGGCACCAGGGCGGTGTCAGAGGTCAGCTTGTAGGTGGCGGCAACAGCCTCAACAGGCATCCCATCATCCACAATGACCAGCTTGCCGTTCCAGGTGTAGAGGGTCAGGTCACGGGTCACGCCGTCCTTATCGGTGTACTTGAGGGCGGTGAGCAGGTTGAGGTTTTCCAGGTTGGTGGCCGGAACAGAGTGCATGAAAATCATGGCAAACTTTTTCTTGTGGTCACCGCAGGCCTGGGCAGTGGCGCTGTTGAGGGTGGAGGCCTCCAGGTTGCCGTTGACAGAGTAGGTGTGCTTGGTGACAAACTCACCACTCTTGCCGCCGGTCATGGAGAAAACGCCCTTGAGGACCGCCAGGATGGTGTCCTGGTCAATGTCCTGCCAGTAGTCCGCCACCTGCTGGGCCACATTGTTCATAAAGTCCACGCCGCCGGTGATGTCAAAGGAGAAGTCCTTTTCCACCCACGCCTTGGCACGGCCAATGACCACCACACCCTGCTCAAAGGTCTTGGTGGAGGTGGCGGTGATGTCAGTCTGGCCGTCATAGTTCACAGCCTCACCGTCCAGCAGGCCACGCACGGCCACACGGGCATAGCCGGTGCCGTTCTGGGTGCCCAGCACCGCACGGATGTCCGGGTTGCCCACCAGGACCTTGGACTTGCGGATTTCGTTGAGGCGGGTGCGGGGGATGCGGTCCATGATGTACTTGAAAGCCTCAGGGTTGAAAGATTTTGCGTCAAACTTAGCGTTAGGCATAATTCAATACTTCCTTTCTTGAAATGATTGTGTTGTTGGGGTTATTCCAGCTTTGCGTCAGGGTTTTTGGCCATGTACTCGGTCAGCTCGGAGTAGGACATCTCAGACAGCTTTTTGGTGCTGCCGGGCTTGCCCCCGTCCCCGTTCTCGCCGGGTTTCCAGCCGCTATACTTGGGCGCATCTCCAAACATAAAGTCAGTAGCTGCGTCCTTTTTCATCGCCTCGACCTTGGCCCCCAGGGTGACGGTTTCGCCGTTCTCCTTAGAGGTGACCTTGCCATCCACCACCTTGGCATCCTTGAGGAAGTCCGCCAGCATCGCACGAACGGCGATGTTGTTCTTGGACCCGGCAGCGGTGAGCTCCGCATCCACCGCAGCAGTCAGCTTGATCGTGGCCAGCTCCTTATCATAGGCGGCTTTCTGGTCCTTGTTCTGCTGGGTGAGCGTGTCGATCTGCTTTTGCAGTTCGGCATTGTCACCGGCGGACTTTTTCAGCTCGGAGAGCTGAGTGTCACGGGTCTTGATACCCTCACGGAGCTGCTTGACCTCGGTTTCCAGCTCTGTGACCTTGGCAGTCTTTGTGTTGAAGTCGGTGCGGGCCACAAAGCCCTTGCCGATCTCCTGAGAAACTGCCGTGTCAATTTCGGGGGTGTACGCATCCCCCAATACGGTTTTCAGCCATTCCAACATGATTGTTACCTCCTTGCATGTCTGCTGTCCTTTTTATCCGGCCAGTCCCGGTGTTGCAGTGCCCATCTTGTAGTCCGCTGGGCCAGCGGTATTTGGGTATGAAAAAAGCACCGTGCATTTTCAGCACGATGCTTTTAACATCAAAAAGGGGTTACTCCTCGGAGCTCTCCAGATCAGCGTGGTAGGGGCACTTGAGGCACCGCTCACGCTGCTCCTCACTCCATGTGATGCCATTGGGCAGAATAGAGGGCTTTGCCTCATGGTCTGCCACAAGGACAATTTCCAGGCAAGTGGTCCCATCAACCTGCCCACCCGTAACAGGGCAAAAAACTGTGTTCATCTGAATACCTCCGCAATGGCCTTGGTTGTCGGGTCAAAGTCTTTTTCGGAAAATGCCGTCTTGACTTTCATGGTATCAGCATCAATATATGCCGCACCGTCAAGAGAATAGCAGTTGATGCTCACACCATCCCAGCGCTTGCGCCGCACGGTGCACTTGGCGGCTCTTACATAGCCCTTGGCATCGTCCAGCGTGCAGCCGTGGCGTGCGGCGTGGGCATCGTTGAAAGTGAGGATGTCCGCATCAATAGTTTCCGGCGGCACACGAACGGTGCCAATCACGCCGGTGGCTTTTACGGCCTTATAGGCCTTGTAGTCAGCCTTGGAGGCCTCCGGCACACGGCCCTTGTAGGAATAGAGCCCAGCCAGGTCTTTGTATTCGGCAGCACGGTCATATTTCAAGGCTTGGAAGTCCTTGAAATAGCGGGGTGCATCCGCACCCAGGCGCTCCTTGTACTTTTCAAACTGGGCTCTGTCAGCGGTTTCATTATAGCTGATTTTCTGCATCTTATCAACAGTTCCTTGACCATGGAGAGCATCCTGCTGGGCTTTCCATTGGTCATAGGTCATGTTGCCGGGCACCTTGAAGCGCTCACCCGTCACAGCGTCACGGGCATAGCGTTCACCCATGCCGTCCATGTCCTCAAAGTAGGGGCAGGTGCAGCACCGGCACCACGGATGAAACGGTGGAGCGGTGAGCCCCACCTGGTACTCTGACATCTTGAAAACCTTGCCGTCCATGTCGGCACACAAGCTGCATGTGTCCTTGTCAAAGGAGGCCACGATTTTGTAGCGCTCCACATCCAGGGCCTTGTAGCAGTCCTTTTGCCCGGCGCTGGAGAAATAGGCGCTTTCCGTCATCACCAGGCGGCCAGCCTTTGCCCTGGACACATCAAACTGCTTGGAGATGGCAGAAATGGCACGGTCCGGGGCCTCGCCCCGGATGACCATTTGCGTGAGCTGGGTGTTGACGCTGTTCACAAGGCTCTGCTTGTTTGTCCAGCACCGATCACGGAAAGTCTGGTTGTCCGTGGTCCAGGGGCGGGAGAGCACCTTGGTGATAGTTTCCTCATTGATGGCCTGCATGGTCCAGCCCACGCCCAGCCCCTTTTGCAGTTCAAAGGCCGTGTGATAGTAGCTGCCCTCATACATCTTGCGGGCGGCGGCATCCACATAGTCCAGTTGGTTGGAGTATAGGACCTCTGCTTGCTGCTGGAGCTGGAGCTTTAGAGCCTCCAGCCGGGAGATGTGCACCCTGGCGCTGGCGTTCTCAAGCTGTTTCATCCAGGCACCATCAATGGCATTTTGCTTACCATAGGCGATGTACTCAGCCACGGTCCAGTGAAACTCCTTGAGCTCCTTGGAATTGAGCAGCCGCTTGGCCTCTGCCAGGTCAATCTCGTTGTTGGTGGCAAAGCGCTGATACCAGCGGGCCATCTGCCGCTCAATCTCAGCTTGGGCGGTGGCAAACTGCTTTTCAAGGTTTTCCACATAGGAGTAGGACTGGTCCAGCAGCGCATCCTCCATGTTTTTCATGCGCTGGGCCCAGTAGGCGGCGTTAGTCTGTCTTGCCATCGCCACCACCCTCGTCACCATTCACCGGCGGCTGGTTGCGGTTGGCCAGAAAAGCGGCCTGGTAGGGGTCAGCCTGCATGGCCTCCTCTTTCTCATCCTTGATGCGCTGGAGCTCCTGCTCCGGGTCAGTGACCCAGGGGTGCATCTTGACGATGGTTTCATCAGAGAGGATGCCCACGGAGTTCTTGCAGTTGTTGATGGCCTCCGTTTCGTTGATGAGCACATCCCGGTCAAAGATGACCGTGACATCCTCACCCTCAAAGCTCCTGCCGCCGGTGTTGGCCAGGTGCTTGTTGACAAACCAAAGCAGCTCCTCCATGCTGGCCTGAAACTCCATTTCAATGCCATTGGCATCCAGGTCAATGTCAGAGTACATGCTCTGAATGTTCATTTGGTTTGGGTCACCGCTCATGCGGTCATCCTTGGCATCATAACCTCTGGCGTTCTCAATGATGGCATCCTTGAGCAGGGCCAACAGGGTCTTGTAGTTTTCAGCGTTGACGGATATTTCCAGAGTGTCCACGCCGCCCTCAGCCCCCTCATAGGACCGCACCTTGATGGCACCATAGGTGGCCAGGTTGCGGCGGAATGTGCCCAGGTCCTCACCGTCATAGTTCTTGATGACCAGGATGGTGGTGTGTATGTCCTCCTCCATCTGGTTGGCAAAGTTGCTCAGGATGTTGTTGTAGGCATCCTGGAGGCACTTGACCTTGGAGAGGAGTGGGATTTCATGGTGGGAGCTCTTAAAGCACACCAACGGGATGCGCTCCCAGTTGTAGCCCTCCACTTTGCCGGTTTCATCGTCCTGCCGGGTGATGATATAGGGGCCGGAGTAGGCAAAGCTGTCCGGCTCCAGCACGCCGTCATCCGTGCGGATGAAACAGTCCACACCGCCGCCGTGCATGACCTCTACCTTGACCACATCCTTGGCGTGTTCGGCCTCATCGTATTCCTGCACCACATAGACATGGACAGCAGCGTCCAGGATGGTGTGGTCAGCGTCCGCCCAGAATGGCAGGACCTCATCAGCAGGAAAGCGCCGGAAAGCCAGTTCCCCGTTTTCGTAGTATGGATAGAGCCAGGACTTTCCGCCAATCCATGCGCCCTCACCAACATTGTGCATAGTACGCAGAAAACGGGCCCCGAACAGAGCCCCCAGGGCCTTGGCATACTCCTTGTTTTCGGTGTCAAAGGACAGCGGACGGCCAAAGGAGTAGTTGGTCTTTTGGTCCACCATCTTGGAATAGAGGTTGTTGACCAGCCGGTTGTTGGGCAAGTTCTTGAGCACAATGGGCTTGCCGTCCTCATCCAGCGCCAGGCGTTCCCGGTGGGTCACATCCTGGTAGCCGTCATAGTAGGCCTCACCCTCAAGCTGCTTTTTGCGCTCCGGGCTGGTGAGCCATGCGGTGATTTCAAGCTCCAGAAAGCGCTTGTCCGTCATGCCCCGTTTGAAATTGGTGGCCACACGGCCATTGCAGTCATCCCTCAGATTGAGTGTCACCATTGGTTTCTCACCTCACAAACATTTTGCCTGTTTCCAAGCATCATAAAGTTTCGGCCCTTGTATAGCCATCCAGTCCGTCATTTCCTCATTAGAGGCCCAGCCAGACGGTGAGAGGCTATTGATGCTCAGGCCGCTCTCATAAAGAAAAGCGTGGACCAGTTCATGCCTCATGCACTTACGCATGTAGTCATCCAGGCATTTCTTGCTGCCGGGCTCTTTTCGCTCTGCCGCCGTATATTTACGGGCCACGCATAACTTGATGCTGGTGTCACAGTAGCCATCACAATCTGCTGCCTCAAGCTCAGGGTCTTGGGCCCTTGTCCGATATTCCACAGCATATTGCACACCCAACACAGAAACTCGCACAGTAAAACCTCACTTAAAGCTAATCAGATCAGGCGCATAGACACGGTGCACGAAGTAGCGCACATCGTCCATGCTATGGTCATTTTCTTTGATGGGACGGTCCATCTGGGCTTTTTCATCCCAGCGATACATCCCAAACTCACGGATGCAGTCCGTGCAGCAGTCACAGAAAAAGATGTCACCGCTCTGGAGCCGGGTGGCCACATTGCGGATGCCGTCCAGCACGGAATTGGAGGCTTTTTCTACACGGTAGCGGTCATGGCGGCGGATGACCTCAATGAACGAGGCCGCCGATGGGTCCACGATGACGGCGGACACATGCAGGCCATCAGCCAGGTGTTCCAGCTCCGTGTAATGCTCCTCATCGGTGCGCTGGCGGCCCTCCTTGCGGCTGTCATAGTAATACTCCCGCATCCTGTACCACTTGCCGCCAGCCTTGCCCCAGAGGCCAATGCTGGTGGGGTTGATGGTGCCGTAGTCGCAGGACATCACATACTTTTCATAGGGCCTGGGGACGCTGGGCACAACATGAAAGTCCTTGTTGAACATCGTGTAAATAAGCCCCTCCGCCACCACCCACAGGCCCCGGATAAAGCGATCATAGAAAACGCCAGAGTAAAGGCTCTCATACCTTGCCTTGACTGAGGCGGAGAGGCTGAGGTTGTCATCCATGGTGAAATGGAGGTGCAGCATTTTCCGCCTGCTGGCCTCCAGCACCCACTTGGTATAAAACCAATGGCTGGGGCCCTCCGGGTTGCAGTTAAACCACAGCTTGGCCCCCTCAACAGAGCAGCGGGCCGTGGCTTGGTTGACAAAGCTCTCCGGCATCAGGGCCACCTCATCCAGCAGGATGCCTGCCAGCGTGATGCCCTGGATGAGTGCGGCGCTGCTTTCGTCCTTGCCGCCGAACAGGTAAAAGCTGTTACTCTTGCCGTTGGCGCTCACCACGATCTTGTTTTCAGTGCGGTGCTCCTTGAAAGAGAAAACGCCCGCCAGCCAGACGGGCAGGTTGCTTGTCACATTGCGGCGCAGGCTCTCAATGGTCTTGCCGCAGATGGCAAAATTGCAGCCGTCAAAGCGGGTCATGGCCCACATGATAAAGCCTACCGTCATGGCCACCGTCTTGCCGGAGCGGATGGAGCCGTCACAGATGATGCCGTCATAGACCTCAAAGCCGGGTCTATTCCACCAGGTCATGGCCAGGTTTTGCCGGGTGCTCAATCTCTGGTATTTCATCCGTGCCTATCTCCTCTCTGGTGCTTTGGTCAATGACCTCAAAGATGTTATTCTCTGGGGCCTCGCTGCCACCGTTCTTGCTGTCGAACATGCCCAGGTGCTTGGCCAGCAGCTCCAGGGCCTTGACCTTATCGTGCACCTTGACCTCCGTGCCATATTGCCCCTCCTTGATGGAGGCAATGGCCTTGCGCTTTTCCTCCGGCAGCTCAGAGGTGGGGGTGATGCGGACAATGCCATTTTGGTTGACGGTGGCGAAGTCAGCACCGTTGGCAAAGGCGATTGCAGCCAGCTCCTCAAGCACTTTTTCCTGGGTGATTTCCACCCGCTTTTGACGCTTGGCCTGCTGCTTTTGGATTTCGGCAGAAACTTGAGTTTTATTGAGTAGTTCCACGGCTATCCGGGAGGCGCTTTTTTCGCTATATCCGGCACGCTTGGCAGCCGCCGTGGCATTGAGGTCCACAAGGTATTCCTGCACAAATCGCTTTTGCTTTTCAGTCAGCTTTGCCATCTCACCACCCCATCACATAGTAAAAGCCGCCCTCATCGGACGGCTCTAAAAAATCGTTAGAATGAAACAGCGGCAAGGGTCTGGGTTTCATCATCCGTCACCTTGCCGCTGCTCAACCAAGGAGGCATTGCATCATCTTGAGGCACTACCCGCAGGATATAGTGTACCACAGAAACACCGAACAGAACGAACAAGTTACAATCAAGGCTCTGTGCCGTCATCTGTTTCCGGCTCCGTGGCCTTGATGTACCTGTTGCACATCATCCGCACGCCGTCAGCAGTGTTACTCCCGCCGATACATGCGGCCACCTGCTGCCACGGCAGTCCATTCACAAAGCGATATGTGAAAACCTGCCGGAGGAGGCTGTCCTCAATGGTGGTGATGTACCTCTCCAAACGGTTGCGCTCATAGATGCACTGCTGGAGTTTGGCCTCAATGATGCCCTTGAGGTCCACGATCTCCGCCGCATAGCGGCCAACACGGTCCCCCACGCCGGAGCTCCTGGGCATCCCGGACAGATCTGACGAACAGGACACCGCCCTGGCCTCCAGCTCAAGGAGGCGCTTTTTGTCCATCTCGATCTCCCGGTTGAGGTAGTAAAGCTGGGACAGTTCTTTCAAAGTCACAAATCAGCACCAGCCTCTCCACGCCACACGGGTTTGCAGTTGCCCTCACCAAAAGTGCACTTGACGGCACACACCCGGCAAGGGTCACCACCGGCCATGACAAAGCGTAGGTCCGCCACGGCCTTGTTCAGTTTCGCCTCAGCAAAGCGGGCACGCTCCTGGGCCCTCTCGCAGGCCACCAGCGCATCCGTGGCATCCTGGACGGGGGCAAGCTCCGCATCCAGGGCCGCTGCCTCCTCCGTGATGCTCTTGGAAACATTGTTGACGGTCTGGAGGGCCGTTTCCAGGATGGCGGCGTGCTGTTTCAGCAGTTTAATATTCAGATTATCGCTCATTTTGCGCTCTCCTTTACTCGCTTAATTCTGGCCTTGAGTGCGGACATGACGGCCTCATGGGTGTCCTGGCGATCTCGCACCGTAGCCATGACATCCTCATCCTGGCAGCCCTGCACCACAAGATAGTGGACGAAAACCTTGTCATAGGGGGAGCCCTGCCGGTATAGGCGGCAGTTGCCCTGGTCATTCAGCTCAAAGGACCAGTTGAGGCCGTACCACACCACATGCTGGCCGCCTGCCTGGAGGTTGAGGCCGTAGGCACAGGAGGCCGGATGCACCAGCAGCACATCAACCTCTCCGTTATTCCAGGCCTCCTCATCCTCCACGGTTTTGTAGACCCGCACCCGGAGGTCCTTGCGGTGCTTTTTCAGCGCCTCCAGGATGCGGTCCCGGTCATGCTGATAGCCGTAGAAAGTCAGGCAGTGCTCTCCGTTCAACTGCTCCAGCAGCTCCAGATAGGCCTCCAGCTTGCAGTCATGGACCGGCACGATGTGACCATCATTGCTATACACAGCACCGTTGCACATTTGCAGGAGTTTTCCCACAAGAACGGCGGCAGAGGCGGCGGTGATGACATCCTCGTCCACCTCCAGCAGCAGGTCACGCTCAAACTGGTCATAGGCCCGGCGGGCTTTGGCATCCAGCAGCACCGGCACCTCATGCTGGATGAAGTCCGGCAGCTCCAGGTAGTCCTCCGCTTTCATGGAGATGCAGATGTCAGAAATGGCATCCAACACAGCGCTCTCCGCACCGTCTTTGGCCTTGTAGGAAAAAATCTGTGTGCGGCTCCGCTGGTCAGGGTCAAAATAACGCTCACGGTAGGCGCTCAGGGATTGCCCCAGGCGCTCTCCGCAGTCCAGCAGGTAAACTTGTGCCCACAGGTCAATGAGGCCCTTAGAGGACGGCGTGCCGGTCAGCAGGACCATCCGCTTGATGAAACGCCGCACCCGCCTCATGGCTTTCCAGCGCTTGCTCTGGCTGTTCTTAAAGCTGGTGCTCTCATCAAGCACCACCATGTCAAAGGGCCAGGCCTGTTTGTAGTAGTCCACCAGCCACTCCACATTTTCCCGGTTGATGACATAGATGTCCGCCGGAGTGTTGAGGGCCTTGATGCGCTTGGTGGCGCTGCCCAGCACCACAGAGGTGCGGAGGTGCTGGAGGTGGTCCCACTTGGCGGCCTCCTTGCTCCAGGTGGCCTCTGCCACCTTTTTGGGAGCCACTACCAGGACCTTTTGCACCTGCCAGCGGAAATACTTGAGAATATTGACCGCTGACAAAGTGATGACCGTTTTTCCAAGGCCGGGACGGAGAAACAGCCCAACGGCAGGGTCCTCAACTACACGCTGGATGCAATAGGCCTGGTAGTCATGCGGCACATATTTCATGCGGGGAAAACCTCCCTCAAAAAGTCTTTTACTGCGTCCATCCCAAACAGCACCCGGCAGTCCGCCCCCCGTTTCTCCATCTCACTCCGCTGCCATTTCTGGACTTTGGCCAGCCTGCCCACCTCTGTTTTCAGTTCAACAAAGATGGTCTTGCCGGTGGGGGTGATTATCAGTCGATCAGGCACGCCAGGATTTCCGGGTGACACAAACTTATAGCAGAGGCCACCGTGCTCTTTCACCTTGCGAACAAGGTAGCTCTCAATATAGCTTTCTTTCATGGATTTCCTCCTTTCGGAACGGTGGAACATTCGCGCGTGTATGTAGCGCAAACAGGCGGTTTAGAGAGTTTTATTTTTCTCTATTCTCTCTAAATCCTCTCTTTTACCCTAATATAGAAAATGAATGTTCCAATGTTCCACTTAGCCCAAAAGCCTTGCGGCGCAAGGGTTTTGCCCGGAACATTGCCCGGAACATTGCCCGGAACATGTTCCACCTGCCCGGAACATTGGAACATCTGAAAATCTCAAATGTTCCGGGCAATGTTCCGGGTCAAAGCCGCACCTTTTGAAAGCCCCGTTGCTTGCCGCAGTAGCCAAAGCGCAGGGAGCCTCTGGCCCTTTCCCACAAGGCGCTGGCCTCAATGATGCTGTTGATTTCTGCCGTGTCACTGTACCTCATATCCCGCTGCTTGCCGTCCAGAGCCTCACACCAGACCTCCAGAGCACACACACGGTCACGGGGCACCAGCTTGACATCTCCCTGCACAGCGCCGCCCCAGAACATCCGGCGGCGGTCAAGCGGCCAGTTCTGCCAGTCCTCCGGCACCGGGCGCTCCAAAAAGTCCAGTATGATGCCCTCACGGGTGTTGACCTCACGGTGGGCCTCCTGGACCTCCTTAGCGGCGGCCTCAATTTCCCCTTTGAGGAAAAGCGGCTCTCCCGTCTGCCAGCGGACCACGGCCTCAGCCCAGAGCTGGTCAATTTCTCCGGGCAGATCAGTCCAGACGCTTTTGGCCGCCGGAGCCAGGCCCACATCCACCGGCCAGAAACGCCGGTTGCCGGTGCGGTCCCGCAGGTAGTCAGAGGTGTTGGTGGTGCCGAAGAACACACAGCACCGGGGCAGCTCCTTGACATGGCGGCCATAGGCCGCACGGAAACGGTCAGAGCGCAGGGAGAGAAACTGCTTGATGCACGCCACATCCGTCTTGCGGAAAGCGTCCAGCTCACCGATCTCCACCAGCCAGACCCCCTGCAAAAGTTCAGAGGCCTCCTTGCCCTCAAAGGTGCGGATGCTGTCATTAAACCAGCCCCGGCTCATCTTATCCAGCAGGGTGCTCTTGCCAATGCCCTGGGGCCCAGCCAGGATGAGCATGTTGTCATACTTGCTGCCGGGCGCCATGGCACGGGTGACGGCGGCGGTGAAAGCCTTGCGGGTCACCGCTCTGGTGTAGGGGCTGTCCTCCGCCCCCAGGTAGTCAATGAAAAGGGTGTCCAGGCGTGGCACGCCGTCCCACTTGAGGCTCTGGAGATAGTCCTGGACCTCGTTGAAAGCGTGCTGTGTGGTGTGGAGGGAGAGGGCCCCGTCAATCTTGCCGTTGCCGGTGATGTGGTGGACCTTTTCCATGTACCAGTAGAGGCCATTGTTGTCATTATCATCCCAGAGGCGGCGCTTGGTGGAGGCGTTCCAGGGGAGCGCATCCAGCACCTCACCACGGCCCGCAAACTGGTTGAGGGCAAACTTGCCCTTGAGCAGCGGGTCATTCTCAAGAATAATCCAGACATTATCAATGGTGGCCTTGGGGAGGCCGGTCTGGCTGTTGATCTCCAGCCGGTCCATCCAGTTGGCGGGCTCTGCATCGTTGGTGGCCTCCACGCCCTCAAAGTCCTTGACGGCCTCCTGGTAGCGCTCCTGGCTCATCAGGGCGGACACATCGGGGTCTTGCGTGGCCAGTTCGCACATGGCACGGTAGGAGGGCAGGCGGTTGGTGGGAGTGCCCGGCTGGGCCTCATCGTCCTTGTCACCAAAGCGATGCAAGCGCACCAGGTCAAAGGCGTTCACCAGCTTGCCGCTGCACGGGTCAGTGGCGTGGTGGGAGTAGAGAAACTTGCCGCTGTCATAGATGACAGCGCCGCCGGTTGTGGAGCCGCCCAGGTAGGTGTAGCGGCCCGGCATACTCTCCACCGGCTCATACATGCCGGGGATGAGCTCATCCATGGCACGGTAGATGTCATAGGTGCGGCAGAAAGCGCCCACAACACCGTTTTTGGCCTCCGGGTCACCCTGCTTGACTGCCAGCTTAGTGGGCAGGTTTTGGGAGCCGGGCACCTGGGGCCAGAGGGTGCAGTCACGCCAGTCCTCATACTGGCCCAGCAGGCCCTTGACGGATAGCAGGGGCTTGTCTTTCCACACATAGATGTATTGGCTGTCTGAGCAGCAGCTTGGCCAGTACATCAAACGGGACACCTCAAAAGTGGTGGGGTCACAGAGCTCCAGGCCTATGTACTCCGCCATCTTGCGGGCGATGGGCTCATATTCATCCGCTGAGGCCGTGCGGTCCAGCGGCAGCAGAACACGCAGGCGGGGTGCCGCCGGGCTGTGCTTACGGGTGGAATAAATGCAATAGCCGCAGCTCAGCCCCTCAACACGGCGCAGGACATCCTCCGTGCCGCCCGGTGGGATGTTGTCCAGGTCCAGCGTGATGACATCACGCCCGGTCACATTGTTGGCCTTTCGGCGGGGGCCTGACAGTGTGCCTGCCATAAAGCCGCCCACATCCTTGAGGTCATCCTGCTGGGCCTTTTTCATATTCAGATATTCTGCCAGGGGCTCAGTGCCTCTGGCGGGGGTCTGGAGCTTTGCCCACAGCTCAGAAATGAGCAGGGTTTGCGCCTGCCAGACCATGGCCCTCCGGCTGCTACCGGCGGAGATGGTTATTTTGCGGTCAAATTGCATGGGTCACACCTCACGGTTTCGGATGTATCAGGGATTGAGAAATGCGGTTGTCAAGCCGCTGGAGCTTGACGGTGCGCTGCTGGGTCACCTCATCACGGATGCTGAACATGAGCTTGAGCTGTTCCAGCATGATCTCAACATCAGCGATCTCCTCAGCGATGTGGGCGGCGTTGTCCTGGCCACGGAGGTTTTTGGAGAGCTCCTTGGTGAGCTCTGCCATCTCCTCCATGCAGACCGTGCACTGGCTGGTCTTGCCATAGACATTCACCGCAAGCTGGCAGATTGCCGTTTCGCATTTGGTCATCTAAAAAACCTCCCTGTCTTGCGGTCCCGGAGCTCAATGCGGGCCGCCAGCTCAAAGCCGCTTTCCGCAATGATAAACTTGAGGACCTTGATGAGAGTGTTGACCTTGGCATCCAGCGCCTCATGCCCCTCTGCGGACACTTTCTTGATGGCGTTGTATGCCGTTGGGTCTGCGTAGCCCTCAACGTTTTCCCAGGGTTTTGGGCTCATTGGCCAGCACCTCCTTTTGCCATTGTTCGACATCTGCACCCAGCTCCTTGAGCTTGAGCCGTTCCGGGTACAGGTCATCCATTTCATAAAAGTCACGCATCCGGCGGTGTTCTGCGGCCATCGCCAGATAGAAGTCATGGAGCCGCTTGACCCCAAAGCCCAGGTGCCGGTGCAGTGTCCAGAGCACCATGCAGTCCACATCCAGAGCCAGCAAGTCATCTTTCTCAAGACATTGCTGGTTGATTTCGTGCATCATGGCCATCTGCATCTCCGGGGTCATTATGGATTTGCCCAGAGCGGAGAGCTTGATGTTGAGTGTGGGGTCTTTGGGCACCTGCACACCTTGGCGTTGCAGGTTTCGCCGCTCTTTTCTGTTCATCGCTTTGTGCCTCTCCGGCAGCGCCCGGCGTTCTCATTGGGTTGCCAGTCCTCAACCACAAGGACCGGCTGGCCGGGGCCTTTGTCACAGATGAAGTCACCATCACCAGTGTACTGGCAGCAGTCACACATGCCGGGGTCACACATCCGGGGCTTTTCACTCCTGGGTCTGGGTTTCCGCTTTTTCATAGGGGCAGCTCCTTTCTGTCACGATTTCACCGGCGCAGGCCGCATAGCCCGCCAGATCAATAAAGCTGTCGGGGCTGGAGCCGGTGGCGATGCGGGCCACCTTGAGCAGAGCCAGCATAGTGCCGGCATCCTTGGCCGTGATGCCATTGATGGGCATGACCTTGGCAAACTCCGGGTGCGCTGCTCTGAGGTAGACACCCCAGAGCAGGCCGATGGTTTCAAAGTTATTCTCCGGCGTGCCATAGTCCTGCTCACGCTCACCGCAGACACAGCGGCGGGCGGCCTCTAAAATCTCAGAGCGTTTCATGGGCGGCCTCCTCAATGTCATCAAAGATGACCGGCACTTGGGAGCGCATCTGGTGGAGCAGCGGGATGGCCACCTCACGTATCTGCGGGTGTGCCGCCGGGGCGGTCCGCAGCTTGAAGAAATGCCGCCATTCTCGCAGGTTGGCTGTCATCACCACCTCAGTCTTGAGGCATGTGGGCAGGACAGCACGGGCCTCTTGCGGGGTGCAGCCCCAGTCCAGCAGCTCAAAATATGACTTTTCAGCCATTCTGCAAGCCACTTTCCAATACTGCCAGCCCGGTGTGCCCTCCGTCAGGAAAGAGGGGCGGATGACGGTGATTTCACTGCCAAAAACATCCTTGGAATAGTTGCAGTAGCGGGTGCTCTCCTGGCAGTAGGAGGCCATGCGGTGCCGGACGATTTCATGGGACACACCCCGATCACACACACAAACTTGACGGTGATGTCAAAGTGCTCCAGGACGGCCTCATGGCCACGCTTGATGATGCCCGCCACAAACTTGGCGGCGCTGGTGTCGGTGATTTTGTCCTCAGACTTATAGCAGACCCGCCCGCACAGCTCAATGTGCTGGAGGATGGCCTGGCCATCCAGCGGGGTGAGGATTTCGGTATAGGGGTTTATGATTTTCATGTTGCAGTCCTCCATATACAAATCATAGAGCCAAACAGGGGCTTGCCTGCCTCTTTGCCATGGTCAAGGAAAGATACCCGGCCTTTCAGAAAGCGGATTTCAGCTTTCCCGTATATGTAGCGGTGGAAAAGCTCTGTGTCCGTTCTTGCTGGCAGCAGAGCCACAACAACGGTGCCAGGCTTTTGCCCCTCCACGGCACATTTTTCTACCCAAGATACTTGGCCGGGATTGGCCTTTGTCTTGCGGGAGTAGGGCGGATTGCAGAAAACAGTCTCCCCCCCCCAGTCTTGGATGAGGCCATTTTCCTCTGGAGTGTAGTGCTTGGGACACTTTGCCGTTTCGTGGGTGCAGCACGGGTCCAGAGTGAAATGAAACTCAGCATTGAGCTGATTAAAAAGCCATGCGGGAGTTTCCCAGTCATCTTTGCCCGTGGAGGTCATGGCCTTAATGGTGGCGGTATTCATTCGTCACGGCCCTCCTTGTCAGCTATCCCACCGCTTGTGACAGATGGGGCAGATGTCAGTGTCAAGTACAAAGGCCTTTCCGCAGACGGGGCAGTTTTCGCCAAACTCAAAGATTTCAATGCTCTTTGCATCCTCCGGCGGTGTCCATTCTCCACCAAGTCTTACGGCGGCGATATACACGCCCTCAAGCGGAATATGTTGCGCCACACAGTAGTTGCGGACCTCAACAAGCGTGGGTTGGCGCTGGCTCCCGGTAAAAATCAGGCCAGTGTAGTTCTCGTTCCAGGAGTGCGTGATTTTGTTGACGGCCATGTGCTCAGTCCTTTCCAGATAGAATTGCCCACCGCACACAGCGGGCGGGTGAAATATTAAGTAGTCACGGGCCCGGCCCATTGTTCTGCCATTGCGGCAGCTATGCCGGGAAAAGTTTTTGCCCTGTTGATGGGGTCCCGTTCTCTGCGGCCTTGAAAGCGCCGGTAGTTCCCATGTGCGTCTTTGCATCCACCATTTACCCATGGGGTGACACCCTCTGTGATGATTTCGGTGGGGACCAGTGGGGGCAGCTCTTTGAGCCACAGGCATGTCCTCTTTGTGTACGGGTGTCCAAACTGCCACGGCTGTATTGCTTGGGTGTAGGGCGGCAGCTCCACGATTTTCAAAGGAGTGGGGTTTTCCACGGCAATCTTTGCACAGTCGGCGCTCAGAAAGCTCATAAAGAAAGCCTTGGCCTCCATTGCTTTGGCGTATCGCTCCGCCACAATCTCACCTTTTACTCTCATGCGGACGGCGCTGGCATTGGTCAGATAGGTGCAGGGCGGGAAAGCAATGAGCATGTCCCACCTCCCCAGCACATAATGTGCGGAGCCGTCACAGGTCTTGAAAAAGCAGTAGCCGTTGAGCAGAGGGAGCACATCTTGCTGGATGTGCCACTCAGGGTGGCCGCCGGAGCATGGGATGAGGTCACAACTGTATGCCTCATGGCCCAGCTTTCGCAAAGCTATGGTGACCGCCTGGCTTTCCTCGCAGGCAACAAGGATTTGCATAAAAGCCTCCCTCAGCCCACCACCGCATTGGTAGCGGGGGGGGGGGCTCGTCAGTTATTTAGTCTTTCTTGAAGAATGTGCCCACCCAGCCATCAGCATTGAGCGGCAGATCAGCGGCCCATGGGACAGGCTGGCGCATGATGTTGACCACCGTGTCCAGCATGGTGTCCTCATCAGCCCAGGGGGCAATGTCAATGACCACCTCATCATGGATGTGGAAAATCACCGGCAGGCCAGCGGCCTCCAGGCGTTCAATGGTGTCCGCCAGACAGTCACGGGCAATGGCCTGGACGCAGTTTTCCACCAACTTGCCGCCGTAGGTTTCGATGCGTTTCCAGCGTTTGGTTTTCTGGTCCATGCCCATGTAGGAGATAGAGGGGTTGCCCCATTGGTTTTCACCAATGCCGGGGCTCACATAGTAGAGCTTGCGGCCAGAGGGGAGCTGGATGGTGAAACAGTCGGTGCCCTGGTTGTAGTCATACTCACGGGCCAGCAGCAGGCCATTGATGCCCACACTGCCGCCCTGGGTGATGACCTGCACAGCGGCATTGTCCATGGAATACCACAGGTCACGGATGCGCTTGTTGGCCTCACGCCAGCGGCTCACGATGTCCGGCAAGTCCTCCTCCGGGATGCCCATGTCCAAGGCTCCCATGTTGATGAGTGCGCCGGTGCTGCCCTGGTAGCCCAGGGCCAGCTCTGCCACCTTGCCCTTTTGCCGGAGTGCATACTCTGGATTGCCCTTTTTGATGAGCTCAATGGGCACGCCGAACATCTGAGAGGCAGAGGCCTCATAGATTTTGCCGTGGGTGCGGAACACCTCCAGCCGCCATTGCTCACCGGCCAGCCAGGAGATGACACGGGCCTCAATGGCCGAAAAGTCAGCGTCAATGAGGACATGCCCCTCCGGGGCCACAAAGGCGGTGCGGATGAGCTGGCTGAGAGTGTCAGGCACAGAGCCATAGATCAGCCGGAGGGCATCCAGCTTGCGGTGCTCCACCAGCTCACGGGCCAACGGCAGCGGCTCTGTGTAGGTGCGGGGTAAGTTCTGGACCTGCACCAGGCGGCCTGCCCAGCGCCCCGTCCTGTTCGCTCCATAGAATTGGAGCAGCCCACGGACACGGCCATCCGGGCACACAGCGGCCTCAATAGCGTCATACTTTTTGGTGCTGGTCTTGCCCAGCTCTTGGCGTATCTCAAGCATCCGCTGGACCTGGGGGCTGTTGTCCTCCTTGCCCAGCAGGCGGGCCACGGTGTCCTTGCGGAGGTCCGCAAGCTCCTCTCCCATGGCCTCCTGGAGCCATTGCGTGAGCTGTGCCACACTGTTGGGGTTGTCCAGCTTGGAGATGTTCATGGCCTCCTTGGTGAGGTTTTGGCGGGTCACATTGCCCAGATAGAGGGCACCGCTCACCAGGTCCATGTCCACGGCCACGCCACGGGCATTGATGATGAGGTCCGTTTCCCATTGCTTTTGCACGAAGTCCGGCACGGGGAAAGCAGAGAGCCGCCGCTCAATCTCCATCTCAGTCACAACATCCTGGCGGCAGTATTCTTTGAACAGCTCCCACTTGTCGGTGTCATGCTGGGGCAGGTTGCGGGTGCGGCCTCCATTGGCCTTTGTAGGGGCGCAGGGGATGCAGAAATAACGGATGAGCGCCTTGCCGGTGTTCAGCTTGCGCTTGTCCTCAGCAAGCCCCAGGGCCCTGCCAGTGGCATCCAGGCCTGCTGTGTAACCACAATAGAGGCCGTGGAACATGGTGCAGCGCCATTGATCCGGCGGCAGGGGACCCAAAAACTTGGACAGGCAGCCCCACTCAAAGGGGGCGTTGTATGCGTGCTTGATGTACTCCGGGGAGGTGATGGCCTGGACCAGCCACGGGGGGAGGCGTTCCCCCCGTGCCAGGTCAATGATTTCAACAGGCGCACCATCCACACTGTACGCAAAGAGCAGGATTTCAAAATCCGGGCTGGAGATGTACTTTTGCGCCCCGGCTTTAGCAATCGGCACGCTTGAATAGGTTTCAAGGTCAATGCTGAGATGGTGCATGATGTCCTCCGATTACATGGGCTGGCCGGTGATAGGGTTGATGCCGCCGGTGGTGGCCCAGGGTACCTGAGCAGCAGGGGCCGCAGGCTGGACACCGTAGGCACCGGGGGTGCCGGGCATCGCCGCACCATAGGTGGGCGTGGCGGCAGGAGTGCCGCCCAGCCCGGCAAAGTCAGAGGCGGCGGAGGCCTGGCCACTCAGGGGCTCTCCGTCACGGGTCTTGAGAACATTGCCCAGGCCGCAGCCAATGCCCTTGTTGCCACTGTTGGAATAGCCGAAGAAACGGACGGTGACACGGCCATACATGCCGCTGTAAATGTCCGCCGGGGACAGTTCGCAGTTGATGTTGTCGATGCCCACCACCTGGGGCTTGTTCTTGGTGGAGGCGGTCATCACCCAATGACCCTTGCACTCATCACCAAAGGGCACACCAGAGGGGCGCACGCCGTCACCATCGTAGATGGGCACCTTGAGCATGGGCGGGCGGGCACCGTTCCACACCTTGGCCAGGGCCTCATTGGCGGCGGCCTGGATGGCAGCGTCAATGTCAGCCTTGGTGGCGGCATCGCTCTTGGGGATGAGCAGGGTGACGGAATACTTGGGCTCACCGCCCTGCTGGGCGGCTCTGGGGGTGGTCAGGTTGGCATAAGAGAGGCGGACCTCACCAGTCAGGACTTTCATGGCATCATTCTGATACATAATCTTTTGATCTCCTTTACAGTTAAATTACACTTTGGTGTTTGCATCAGGCTGGGCCTCTGCCCAGCAGGTTTGAAGTTTCACCCAGCGCTCATGCCGGGCTTTGGTCCGCTTTACGGCAGCGGTCAGCCGGTTGTTTGCCCGGAGCTTTTGGCGGTCCTCTTTGAGGCGGCTTTTCTTGTTGGCCACCAAGCGCCAGCCGTTCTGATACTCAATGCTGGCCTGTTTCCAGGCCTCTTTGCTTTCAATCACGGCGGCATCCAGGTAGAGGGTCATCTGGCGGATAGCTCCCTCATTGCTCCACGGGTCCGACAGGAGCAGCTTGAAAACTTTGCGGATGTTGGAGAGGGGCATGTCCTCCAGCCGGTCAAAATAGATGTCTGCGTGGTAGTCCCCGGTGTTGATGGTGATGAGCTTGGCGGGGTCTGTGTACTGTGTGCAGCTCTCGCAGACCTCCGGGTCACGGATGACAGCCATACTGCCGCAAGCGTGCTTGCAGAAACGGCCCACGGGGTAGCCCTTTTCCTCATCATCCAGCGGGATGGGAGGTTGCCAGGGGGCAGAATGAGCACAGGTCTGATACTTACTCACTGGCGGTCACCCCGGCAAAGTCAGCAGCGGCGGGGTTGTAGGCCTCACGCTTGTCCGTGCTGAGGGCCAGCGTGGGCTTGCCCAGGGGCTTGGTCACATAGCCGCCTATTTTTTCAGCAAACTCCGCCTTGCCCATCAGTTTCTCCATCTCAGAGAGTGTCTTGGGCTTGCGGTCATAGAGCAGGGCCTCATCATATCCGGCGGCAATGGCAGCTTGGATGGCGGCATCCTGGTCCGTAAAGGTGCGGATGCTCCGGCCAGCTACCAGTTTCCAGCCCTCAATGGGCTTGCCGTTCAGCAGGGCCTTGGTGGCGTATTCCTCCAGGTCCTTGTACCAGGCCACCAGCTCCTTGCCACGGATGAGGAGGTCGCCGATCTCCGCATCAGAGAGGAGCGGATGCACCTCATTCCCATGCGGGCCGATGTGGGAAAACTCCTGGGGGACCATAGCATCAGGCGGAACGGAGGCGGCAGGCACGCAGTCTTTGAAGTCCTCCAGCGCCGTGTTGGTGTTGGCACGGGCACGGCATTGGGCTTTGCCACGGCAAAAACGGCAGTGGTCACCGGGAACAAAATCACCCAGGCCAGAGAAAGCCTTTTGTGCAATGGGCTTGATACTCTCGCCCCAGGCCAGCAGCTCCTCCACGGTGATAGTGTCGGTGGTGTAGCTGTCAAGGCGGGGCTGGTCAATGGACATGCGGACATGCTTGATGGCATCACCGAACACGGGGGCATAGCGCTTGAGAGCGCCCAGAGCGTAGAGCCGCATCTGCGGGTTGCCCACGGCGGACACCGGGACACCCTTGCCGTGCTTGTAGTCCGTGATGCTGAGGGTGTCCCCGCCAATCATCACATTGTCACAGGTGCCAAAGCCCTCCGGGACATACTCCCCAAAGTCCACTTGCACCTCTGCTACCACAGTGGGCGTGCTGTCATAGAGCATGGCCTGCTCAATCAGGTGCTCAATGTAGAGGTCACTGGTCTTGTCCATTTCCTCAGAGTAGAGCGGGTCCTTTTTGAGCTTGTTGAGGCGGGTGGTGTAGGTGCGGGAGGTCATCACAGTGAATTTCTTGAGGGTCTTGAGCTCACAGATGGCGTGGGCCAGGCGGCCCTCCTCCGCATATTCGCTGGTGCGCTCCGGCAGGTGCTCCTCAAAGCGGGGGGCAGCCGTGCATTTCAGCCAGCGGGATGCCGATGAGGCAGATAGCAGGGCGTGCTTTTCGGGAGGCATAGGGCACCTCCTTAGAGCTGTGCGCCCAGCGTCCGCAGTTCAGTGGCAAAGACACCGTACTGGTCCGGCTGGAGCTGGGTGACGGCCTGCACGCCATATTTGGCCAGCAGAGCCAGCAGTTGCTCCATCTTGCCCGCATCCACAAGGCTGGCACCGGCCTTTGCGATCTGGTCAAGGGTGTAGGTGGGGGCCGTGGTCACGGGAACAGCGGGAGCGGGGTTAGTAGGGGCCACAGTCTGGGCAGGTGCCGCAGGAACCGGTGCAGGGGCTGGCTGGGTAGGGACCACAGTAGCGGGCGGCATGGTGACCGGCGGCACCGGGGCAGGGGTGACAGGGGTGGCCACAGGAGCCACGGGGGCGGTGGTGTCCTGGGACACGGAAATGTTGACGGCGTTCTTTTCCAGCGCCGTGGTCAGCTTGTCAATGGCCTTGAGGACGGCAGCATCCGCCTCAATCTTGATTTTCATTTCTAACATTGGTACAATCCTCCTTGGTATCATCTTTACAGTCGCAGCGCTCACCGGGGTCAAGGTGGGCTCCGCAGTCAGGGCAGGTCTTATAGTAGGGCATTTCAGTCAACCTCCAGCACGCTTGTCCAGTATTCAAAAGCGGTCATAACCTTGCGGGAGTAGTCGGTCTGGTATGTACCTGCATCCCACAGCTTTCTTGCGCCGCCGGGCCCGCAGTTGTAGGCCATCAGCGCAAGCTCTGGCTCTCCGTAGCTCTGGAGATACTGGGAGATGATATAGATACCGGCCTCAATGTTCCCGGCATGGGTCATGGGGTCAAGGCCTTTTTCCAAAAGCCACTCGTGATTAACAGAGTTGATCTGCATGAGGCCATAGTCACCAGTGGCGCTGACGGCATCGGGGTCAAAGTGGGTTTCAACCTCTGCGATGGCAAGGGCCAGAGCATAGGGCACCTCATAGCGCTCACAGCAGTCCTGCATGACTTCCTGGAGTTCGTAGCTGAGGAGCCGCCCCTCACTCACGATGTCATCACGGTGGCGGGCGGGCTCCGTGGTTTCCTCTGGTGGTGCAGAGGGCTCCACGGGGCTCTGTTCCGGGGCTGGAGGGGTGACGGTTTCCGCTGTCACCACAGGCTCAGGGGTCTTGACCTCATCGTCCGTCTGGTGGGCACTGCATCCGCTGGCATAGCCAAGGGCAAACACAGTGGCAAGGACGGCCAGAATGGCCATGATGACCATGGCGTTGCGCCTCCGGGCCATGCGGCGCTGGCGGCACCGCCGGGAATACCGGCGGGCATTGGGCTCACTGGTGGTCATGGCGCTCACCTTAACCGTTCATGCGGCGGTTGATTTCCGCAATCAGCTCATTGGTGGTGTACTGGTCCAGGCCGCCATCAACCTCCACGGCATACTGGGAGGGGATGAGGAAAGCGGGGCGGGACCCGTAGGTGTCGGTGCAGCCGTTGTAGCCGACATTGCCACTGGTGTACAAGGCCATGACCCAGGTATCATCCTCATCCACGCAGGGGGTGCTCCAGGGTGTGGCGCTCCACTCCCAGCTCTCAGGCTTGGGCAGCAGACCGTGGAAACGGCGGATTTCGTCAAAGGTCAGCGGGGCCACCCTGCACTCACAGCTCCCGTACTCCTTGGAGCCGTTGAGGGCGGTGAGGTCAACCTCACGGGCAATGAGCTCATCAGCGTGGCCCTCAGTCAGGGCATCCGCAAAGGCACCGTTGAGGTGCTCACGGAAAGAGCTGGCAGCAAAGTTGTTGGTGGAGCCAAAAGAGCTCTTAATCTGGGCGGCGGTCACCAGCAGGGTGCCAGCCGTGCGGTGCTCCAGCACAATGCAGGGCTCCCCATGAAACTTGACCACCTGGCCGGGGGCCACATTAGAAACAGCGGTTTTCATTGGTGTTGTCCTCCTTGATATTGGTTTGCGTGGTGCGGCACATCTTGCAGATGGAGATGACGCTGAGGCCAATGTCAGACAGCTTTTCGGGATAGGTCAGTGGAAAAAGCTGTCCACACTTTTTGCAGCGGACATGCCTGGTTATCATCGCCATGGCTCAGTCCTCCGCATCGTCATCCGGGCCCTCAATATCAATGAGGTTTTCTGCCTGGACGATGATTTCAGAAACGATCTGCCGAATAGGCAGAGAGGTCTTTGCCCGCAGACGGCGGACCACTTTTTCTGCCTCTGGGGTCAGCCGGACAGTTCCGATGCACTCATCAGAAAGCCGGTTGCTTTTCAGCACAATGGGGTTGTTGCTCACGGTTTTGTCCTCCTTGGTTTTTAATAGGTGCGGGGTTTCATGCCTCATTGCCGGAGCGCCTACCTCTCCGTTCAAGCCCCTGCTGGACACTGAGCTGGGCCAGGTCGGCGTTGTAGCGCAGGCGCTTGTCAGGGAGCCTGGTGCCGTCCCGGCCACGCCTCAGCTCCGCATAGACAGCGGAGAGGGAGATGCCCAGGGAGCCTGCAATCTCTTTTACACTCATTCCGGCCTCCACCATGCGCTCAATTTCTTGGCGCTCATGGTAGGAACGGAAAGCATAGTCTGCCAATGTGTTCACCTCTTTTCACAGTCAGATTGTTGCCGTAGCGCCTCAGCACCTTAGCGGTACTGAGCGCACAGCAGGCCACAGATGGAGGTGGGCAGGTCATAGGGAATGATTTTCATTTCGTTGGCCCGGTCCATCATGGCGGTGATGCCAGAGAGCATCCACTCATCCACATCCTCCTGCTTGTCCAGCAAGATGTGCACGGCCCGGTGGAGTTCCTTGATGCAGTCCAGCATGACATTGGCGTTGCCCTCAGCGGTCAGCACCATGCACTGCACGGGGCCATCCTTGGAGCTGTTGGCCTGCATGGCCGCAACGGCCTCATCCTCCTTGGCTTTGTTTTCCAGTTCCTTGAGGTATTCCTCAGTGAAATAGAACACAGCACGCTGGAGCCGCTTGGCAATTGCCACCCGCTCCTCAGACAGCACCGGGGCCTCCTCAGTGGCGGGCTCCTCAATCCAGATGTTGGCCGTTTCCAGATGGCTGCTGTCAAGGTTGACCTCCAGACGGTCACCCAGGTCACAGATGTAGTCATAGAAGTGGCCCTCTGCGGTGCTCCGATAGACGGGGTAGCCAGCACGGGTGCTGCTCTGCACATCCTGCTCATAGTCGGTGGGGAAAATCTGGTTGACCTTGTTCCAAGCGTCCCGCTTGCTGGTGACTTTGATGTTTGCCATGATGTAGTCCTCCTTGACGGTTTCCTCTGGATGAGGAATAAAAAAATTGAGCTACACAACCAATTCCTTGGTGTGTAACTCAATAATAGGGGCTGCCGCTCTGGTTTTGGTATTCTCTGCACTTGCAGTCCGCTCCATCTTATGCTATCCTT